>Ga0306864_1000555_pt1 | contig 17004 bp, 11 predicted proteins | sample AntRauTorckE5430_FD_190448 | JGI IMG/M metagenome (GOLD analysis project Ga0306864, IMG submission 190448) | Saline lake microbial communities from Rauer Islands, Antarctica - Metagenome Torckler E5 #430 (v2) (version 2) | ecosystem: Environmental > Aquatic > Non-marine Saline and Alkaline >...
ACAATGGGGGGTAGACAAAATGTTCACAAACATTCCACCCAGGTCGCAAATGAAATATGTAAAAAAGGTCGCAAATGAAATATGTCAAAAATAGCCTTTTAAAATCAAATTTGAAAATTTTCAAATCCTATAACAAAAGGCTATTTAGTTCCGTCCGTTGGGACTACACAAGGAAGATTTTGTAATTTCCAAGTTTTCCGTCCGTTGGGACAGAAGTGGTCCGTTGGGAGAGAAATGGGGGTCGGGAGGTTGACCACCTGGTTTGCAAATAATGTGTTCTGTAAAATCTAAAATCTCGTAAAATGATGAGACGAGGAGGAAGTGATTCTTACAACAACGAAAGTATCTTATGTACCATGTACCAGGCTAGCAGGTAGCAGGTAGCCGAACAAGAAACAAAAGATAGAAGATGCATCAACAAGCAACAAGTAAAAAGTAAGAAGTAACAAAAATAAGGCAGCAACAGTTAGGAACACTTGGTTGGTACGTACAATATAACCAAGACATACCAGCGCAGTACTGTTGTGATTCCAACGGAACATATAACATAAAACTATGTCCAACATGCCAACAAGAAGAAATGTAAAAGATGCTCCAAAATCAGAGCTTAGGCCGCTCACATCAGATCCTATCGAACTATCCGAAGATCTTTCACCGCACACGTCAACACTAGAGATTCACAGATCAAATAGATCCAGACCTGATCTTGCACCTCCCATTGCCTCACCCTTATCCATAGCTGCGACTTCTAGTGTGAAACGCGTGAACCATTGGCGTGGACATGACTATGCAGTTGGACTTGTGCACCCGACCTGGGCCGATGAATTAAATCATTCCGTGCACAGTAACTGTGATAGTGATACTGAAGCTAATGGACCCAATCGAGAGTGCTGTTCCGATGCTGGAAATCGAGAAATGGATCCTACATGTGGATGCCTATTAATCAGCGGACATATATGCGGCAGATTAGGATTCAAGAGGATTGGAAATATGATCATTGTCAAGGAGAGGACTGCACAAGTGAGAAAAGCTGATGGAGAAACTGTTGAACGCCAAGTTTTTGATCAGATTATTGGGCCATATTGGCCCATGCTGTTCTTTGTCACTTATCCATTGATAATGGGTGTTAGCTTATGGACCGCAAAACAAGCAGTTTTTGTACCAAACTTTAACCCAATACTGATTGGCGTTTGGTTACTCTTTACTGGCGGATTGTGCCTCTCCTTGTTCCTTGTATCATGTAAGGATCCAGGTATACTACTAAAACATCATTCATCACCAGAAGGAGAAACGAACCCGAAGTGGAGATGGAATGATCGTGCACAATCATATGTTCCAAGAGGAGCCATTTATGATGACGATTGCGCTGTTGTAGTCGAGGAGTTTGATCACACTTGTCCATGGACTGGAACGGCTATAGGGAAGAAAAATATGCTTGCTTTTCAAGCATTCATCTTCTTTCTCTTTTCTTCCTTGATCATGGACATTATTTTGATCACATCGACATCAATATGATTTGCTCCTTGGGTGATGTGAGGCAAGGTCTTACACAGTAGTATTCCTACTCGTGAATATTGGCCTTTGCCGGCAATGCCATCACTTTTGATTCAGTGAATGGCACCACGTATAATACTGCTGCTAATTTCTATCTAAAAAAATTTTTAACTCCAAAGATAAATTACTGTGTCGCGGGCGTAGTATGCTAAAATCATTTGTAATGTTTTATTCCTCCGTTGTCATCCTGTTTGTTTCATGTATTTGCTATTTCCCCCATCCCAACATTCACATTGGGTCATTTTTCTGTGGCACAAAAAAAGTGTAAAATTCTCTTCGCGCTATTCTGCGTCATCGATCGTCACACTTTTGAGAAAAGAAAGGATGGTAACAACACATAAGACACCATCCACCACCGCATAATCACCGCACCACCACCTTCGACTTTCGACACAGGGCAAACGAGAGGAAGACCACATAAATAAAATTATGGCTCCACCTCAAGGCGCCATCGACATTACCGAGCCTATCAAGGGCAAAGTTCCCAAGCCTGGCCACTCTGAGCCTACCGAAGCTCCTTACGAATATCCTGAATGGTATGCAAAGAAAGACGTACATTCGAAATCACTCGAGGATCAATCGAACTGTGCATCCGACTGGTTACTCAGCTACCTCTCTCCCCTCCTCCGCCTCGGATCTCAAAAGGTACTTGAAATTGGCGATATTGGAGTTCCTTCTCGCCAAGATAGGGCCTCCGCTGCTTTTGAAACAATTGTCGCCAGTTGGGCAAAAGAAGTATCTCGTACAAATGCAATCAATCAGACGAAAAAGTCCGCGTATGACTCTAAATTTGAAAAGCTATCAGACGCCAAGAAATTAAAATCATCCCCTTTCGTTAAGACTCAGCCAAACGTTGCCAGATCTCTACTGGATGGGTTCGGAGCCTGCAAAGTATGGCTCGGAATTGCATTTTACGTTATTGCTGCATTAATCCAATTTATTCCTGTTCTCATCCTTGAGGATCTTGTGAAATATTTTGAGGGGAAAGACACTGAAGACCCACACAAGACACTTTTTCATCCTTGGATACTGGTTGCAATATTAGGAGCTTTGCCCTTCTCGACGTCTATCCTACAGACTAGGTCTCAGGTTATTTTTCAGCACCTGGCTGTCTTTGCCCGAACGGCAATCTCTACACTACTTTACAAAAAGAGTCTGAATGTGAGTGCGGCTGGAAGATCATGCACTAATACTGGTCAAGTAGTGAATATGATGAGTAATGATACCACGCAATTGCAGAGATTCATCCAGTTTGGTGGTATGACGTTGGTCGCTCCATTGCAGATCATCATCAGTTTAATCCTTATCTACAGACAGGTTGGTCCTGCAACATGGGTTGGTGTAGGTTTCATGGTCATCCTTGCGCCAGTAAATATTATCGTCTTTGGCGTCGTGGGCAAGATGAGACGAAAGGTCCTCAAGTATTCTGATCTGCGCGTAAAGATGATGAATGAAATCCTCGCTGGTATCCGTATTATTAAGTTTTATGCGTGGGAGAAACCTTTCCAAAAGGAAGTTAGCGATTTGCGCGAAAAGGAATTGTGGGCATTGACAATGCTTGCGTACGTCTCAGCGGTCGGATTTTCCTTGATTCTCCTTTCGGCTCCAATCATTCAGCCTATTCTTGTATTCTTGACGTACATCAGGGTACAAGATAAACCCCTTTCCGCATCGACAGCATTTACAACTGTGGCGCTGTTCAATATTATGAGGTTCCCTTTTGCATTCTTGCCAATGGGAATTCTCCAGTTTATCCAGAGTAGAATTTCCTTGAGGCGTTTAGGGAATTATTTGCAATTGCCTGAACTGGAGAAATATGTCATATCTGAGCCAGATGTTGATGACCTGAATGTCGAAAACTCATCGTCTGCACCGGTCAGTGTGATGATGAAGAATTGTTCCTTTTCTTGGACTAATCACAAGGCAAATCTTACTCCCATTGACAGTAGTGGTGACAAGAAGAAGAAAAGAAGAGGTTCAAACGCATCAGCTAGCTCAGATATCGCTAGCTCAGTCGTAGGGAGCACGCTATCTGGTGCAAACGAGGAACCACTTGAAGATGTTGAAACCCTGAGAAACATTTCTGTCACTATCAATGAAGGAGAACTTGTAGCTGTGGTCGGTAGCGTCGGTTCGGGTAAATCCTCTTTTCTGTCTGCCATCCTAGGCGAAATGGAGCCAATGAACGGTTCTACAGTCCATGTACCAAGAGCCCTCAATCAGGTTGATGAAGCTAATTTTGTGTCCTATTGCTCTCAAAGTCCATGGGTAGTTAATGACACTTTGCGAGGAAATGTATTGTTTGGGCGCGATTTCGACCAGAGAAGATACGATGAGGTGATTGATGCATGTGCATTGCTTGATGATTTGGCAGTTTTACCAGCTGGAGATTCCACAGAGATTGGCGAGCGTGGAATCAATTTATCTGGAGGACAAAAGGCACGCGTGAGCCTTGCCCGTGCGCTCTATGCCAAAAACACAAAGCTTATCCTCCTTGACGATCCTCTCTCTGCTGTTGACGCTCACGTCGGAGAGCACTTGTTTAAGAACGCCCTTACCGGAAAGGTTTCCAAGGGTACCACTAGGATCTTGGTCACTCATCATGTTCACTTTTTACCTAAATGCGATAAAGTAATTGTTCTAGAAGGAGGCGAGGCCACACATATTGGCACCTATGCTGAGCTTGTGGCAAATGGGGTTGATTTCGCTGGCGCAATCGACTTTGTTCAAAAGATGGAGGTTGCAGCAGATGGAGAGGAAGACGAAGCTGAAGCGAAAGTAGAGAAAAAAGTTGATGGCGCTAATGATACAGCAGCAATGAAAAAGAAAGGAGAGAATTTGACCACAAAAGAAGAACGCGAGGAAGGATCCGTCGATAGCAAGGCCTACATCCACTACGCGAAATCTGGAGGTGTCGCCATTTTCTTCTCCTTGTTTTTCATACAGGGCGTTGGTCGTGCGTCTGAAATTGGGTCTGCTTTTTGGCTCGCACATTGGGCTAAGAATGCAATTGAAGCTAGTTTCACTGGTAATGGTCTTTCCGACAAAAGTACGACGTACTTCCTCAACATTTATGCTGCTTTTGGAATGATTGGAGTTCTTTGTTTGACTGTACGTTCAGTGTTCATGGCTATGCACCGCCTTCGCGCTTCTCGCACGCTTCACAACAACTTAACAGCAAGTATCATGAGAGCACCTGTATCATTCTTCGACGGTAAGTATGAGATTTCCTTTTCACAACTTATCTCAAGCTCCTTTACCTTTTTCTTACATCTCTGCCTCTATAGTTACTCCAACCGGTCGTGTATTAAATCGTTTTGCAGCAGATATGGACAAGATTGACCTTGATCTGACGCAGAGCGTAGGACAAGGAATTTCGACATCTTTTAGTGTTCTCGGAGCCATCGGTGCTATTTGTGCTGCCACAAAGGGTACATTCTTGGTCCCTCTTATTCCAATTGGATATTTGTACTATATTGTGCAGAAATGGTTTAGAAAGACCTCAACTGAGCTACAAAGAGTCAGTAGTGTTGCTGGTTCGCCCATCTTTTCTGACTTCTCGCAGGTACTATCAGGAACGTCTACTATCCGTGCCTATGATGAAAACAAACGCTTTTTATCTCAATGCCAGCATTCCTTTGACAACTTCAATGCAAGTTATATGCTTGTATACATGTGCAATTTCTGGCTTGGGCTGCGTCTAGATTTTCTTGGTGGCTTAATTGCTGCCTTCATTGGTGGAATCGCCGTTGCAACAGCCGAGTCGGAGTTTATTCCCGCTGGCTGGCTTGGCCTTGCCCTATCCTATGCAATTGAAGTAACTGGATTTCTTAAACATGGAGTACGCATGATAGCTACTATTGAAGCAGATATGAACTCAGTTGAACGTGTTCTGCACTACACGAACAATGTTGAGCCTGAAGCCCCCGATATTGTACCAGAAAACGATCCCGAACCAGGTACTTGGCCTAATAAAGGTGATATCAAAATCACGAATAGCAGTATGCGCTATAGAGATGGACCGCTTGTTCTCAAAGATATTTCTCTTGAAATCAAAGGTGGCGAAAAAATTGGAGTTGTTGGAAGAACAGGTTCTGGAAAGAGTTCCTTAATGAACCTCCTTTTCCGCATCACTGAAATGGAAGACGATGGTGGGGCAATTGAAATTGATGGCGTTGACACATCAAAAATTGGAACAGAAATCTTGCGGCTCAACCTGTCCATCATTCCTCAAGATCCAGTCATGTTCAGTAACACAGTTCGATACAATATTGACCCATTTGGTACTTCAACAGAATCTGAGATTCTCGAGGTGATAAGAAAGGTCCAATTGAGCGAGGTTATCAATGCATTACCCGACGGTCTTGATGATCAGGTCGCAGAGGGAGGAGAAAACTTTTCTCAAGGTCAGCGTCAATTACTATGTATTGCAAGATCTCTTCTCCGCAAACCAAAGATTCTTGTGATGGACGAAGCAACTGCATCAATTGACAATACTACAGATGCATCAATTCAACAAATGATTCGTGAGAATTTCAAGGACGCTACTGTTCTCACTATTGCCCATAGACTGAACACTATTTTAGATAGTGATAAAATTCTTGTGTTGGATGACGGAAGGGTTGCAGAATTTGATACTCCCGATAGACTTCGCAGGAAGCCAGATGGTATCTTCAAGAGTATGGTTGACAAGAGTAGTACAACTAAAGAGGATTAAACATAATACGTGGTATTATAAATGAAAATACAATAACTTTTCGCCCTTTTGTATTAAACGTAAATCATCTTGGTCTTCCTCATAATCCTTGAGTACTTTTCAGCATAGAAACTTTGCGTCGATCGAAGTCCGCAAACAGCATGAACAACAGTGAACCACGTTAATTCCAAATTTGTTGTGCAAAAAGAGTTTATGGTACACGCCCCGTTTTTCATCGTCTATTCAGTATTATTCTTTTCTGGCCAAAGGAATAGTCCACATGTCCATGTCCTCGATTGTCTTCAATTAATTTGTATGTAGTCAAACTTTATCTACCAGCAGATTGATTTTTATTATTTTCTTTTATGCTTCATTTACGCTCCCTCATCCGCCCATATCATACTTTGTCACATGACTCCTGACAAATTTCTGCGATCCCTACACTTAAAAAGACTGAGATTGTGAATGGATCATATCAAATTGAAAACGCTTCCTGCAAAGTGCACTTATACAACACAAATGAGCAAGCTGGTCCCATACATTTCATAAAAGAAATAGAAAGTATGATATCAATGATGTACGTAGGTATTATTTTAGGACTCAGATTGTTGCGTAGTGTCGATGGATATCAGATCTACATTTGTTTCAGTCGAACTATCTCTCTTCGAATAATGTTCTACTGTGTTTCGTCGTGCTTGAGCATCTGCCCCCTCCGTGCACTCATTTTCTTATCAAACTCGATTCTTTTCAGCAAATCAGATCTCATCAATTTCATGTCTTCAACGCGCATGTCAGCCTCATATTGCGTGATATACTTTCCATGCGAATCCATATAGCTCTTGAATCCCATGAGCCCAAGTAGCATAGTAACGACTGCAAACTGACCATATACACGAGTATGCATGAGCTTAGACTGAAGCTGCATATTCTTTTTGTTCCTTCCACGGAAGATATATAACACAGAAGGGATTCCAACCCCAGCGAGGATCTTGAACGGATTCTCTTGCCAAAAGTTTGCTATCTTATGCTGACCACCAAGGGCATCACCGGGGACGATGCGAACTCCGGAATCTTCCACGCTCTTTGCATACATGGCATGCAATTGTTTTTCGAGGCCTGCATTAGTTTCCGTCCGCTGGAGAACCTGTTTCCTCTCCTCGTGATGTTTCTCCGCCCATTCACTCACATCTTTCGAATGGTCAGCTTTCAGCTTCATTTCTTCCATGGAATTTGATAGTTTCAGCTCAGCAGAGATGGCAAACATGAAGAGCGGTGGCATGATGGTAAGTGCAGTACGACTTTGCCAATTCGTCGATTTAAGAAACTTTTGATTGCGCATTGCGGCGTAGACTCCTGCAGTGGAGGGAATGAGGGTGAGGGCTCCTGCGATAAGTCCTTCTTGCATTGCCCCACGAGTTATTTGCGCCGAACGCTCGGATTGTGTAAGCGATGCCATGATTTGTTAGTTATGTCGTTATGTTAATAGGATTCAATTGCTGTTCTTTAATTCAGATTATTTATGAGATTATTTCTGTTTTATGAGGCTGCTATCGCGGGTCGTGGGTGGCGGACGATGGACGTGTTGGATCAGGTTGGATCAATCGTGATGATTTGTGGGTAGTCATTGTGGGCAGTCATACAATGATTCTTCAGTTTCTCGAGCGTTCTCTCTTTGTGGGGTTCTCGAAAGAAAGTGTAGATGGCTATTGAAGCTGTCGGCTTGGGATGGAATTCCAGACATTTCTCCTTCTCGCTACCACTACCTACTTACAGCCACATTATTGTAGATAGGTCTCTCTCGCTCGGCCTGAGTAATACTGTTGTAAAACAAGTCAGCGATTTCAAAATATAGATTGTAGGTTATCAAATAATTGCGATACTTACTTACGTTCGCAATAAAGCATTCACGTTTGCAATAAAACAGTTATTAGAAGCTGATTCCCGTATGTCGAGTCGAGGATATTCTCGTCTAATATGAGTATGAATATGAGATATGTACCACCAAATCCTTTTTATATTAGATTCACTACTAATCAATCACCAATCTTCTTTGATGAAGAAGCTTGATCAATGTTATCTTTAAAAGGGCTAATCTTTGTTTGCCTGTCATTTTTTTGTCCCATTTGACGAAATAATGTTCCGAAGAAGTCAATAAGAAGTCCAGTGTCAAGGAACTTCGGTAAGCAGATTTGAAGTATATCATTATTGCACCCCAGGTAGTAGCGACAAAACACTTTTGACGATATAACTGCGTATTAAAAAGTTATTTGAACTCATGTATTAAAAAAACATTAATTTATCTATTTGCTATTTACATCGTGATCATAATAAGGAAGGCTTCTTGGGAATTGGAGTTTTTTAACTTTGAGCTGAAAGGTTGATTCTTTTTTTGACTTCTTAACGTGATCAAGGTCCGGGAAATAAAGCATTGCAATATACGATGGGTCCATAGTAATTGCTCTCTTGGTGTCTCATTGCTACATCGTTAATCATAATAAGGAACGCTTCTTGGGAATTGGAGTCTTTTAACTTTGAGCTGAAAGGTTGATGGCTGCTCAACGTGATCAAGGTCCGGGAAAGCAAGCATTTTAATATACGATGGGCTCATAGTAATTGCTCTCTTGGTGTCTCTCTCCTGGGGACGGGGACGCCGGGGACGAGAATACGTAGTACTAGCAAAGTCCTCCCCCGCTGTTGTTGTGGATCCTGCTCTCCTGGGAGTTTTGAAAGACTCTATTGGGAAAAACTGTGGAGCTGGGCTGATTGGCATGAAGTCGTGAAACGATGAAATTGCATGGTTTGTTGTTTGTTGTTTGTTTACTTTGGATATGCACATGTTTTGGTTGCTTTCTTTGCAAAAAATGATTATTGTGAGGAGTTTCAAGTTGATCCTAGAACCGAAGAGTTCTTTTATCCCATTAGGATTACTCCGAACTCCGAGAATTATGAAGATTACTCCGTTTCTCCGACGAGTTCTGGTTCGGGTGAGCTTTCTTTCACAATCTTTGACGTCATTACTGAAGATTACATAACAGCAGCAATCACCGGTTGTGAAGGTTTCATGACTGTATTTCTTAGTTCAAGCTGCTTCAAGTTCGTGTTCAACATCAGCGGGAGATCTCAAGAATCAAAACATGACAATGCTGACTTGTTTTGGATTCATCAAAAATAAAAGCAGAAAACACATTCCATTGATTTATAAAGATACATCAACCAAAAAAGAGTAATCCCTCGACAGATGCTTGAGGTTTGATTCGATTTCTATAGATGTGATGATGATGATGATGGAATGGAGGAGGTAGTCAAATTTGACTGGTACTAATGTCGAAAGTCATTTCCTATCCGTATCTGTAGGGGTGAAATAATATGGATAGAAAAGGGCCTAATGAAGTATCATGTATCATAAAAGGGAGATAGGAGATATCATACGACCTACATCACTAGGTACCTACTTACCTACCTACCTACATTCACCATTCACATGAAACATGAAGTTTATACATTCCCATTACGCTTGTGTACCACTCGAATATATTATCACTCTTCCATTTGCATTGTACCAATTGAAATCAAGAATGACAAACCTTTATGGGTTTGATTTCCTGAGATCAGAGCACAACACAGATGATCCAACATCCGTCCAAAGCAAAGAACAAATCTCTTCCAGCACGGGACAACCCACCGATGCCGATGCTTCCACGCTCGTTGATCCGCTGTTGCCACCAACGCATGAAAAAACAGACCTCGAAAAACAATTCGACGTCATACAATTTCTCCAAAACCATCGATCAGCAGGGTGCCTTCCACCATCCATCATTTACAAATCCGTAGGTGTCGATCTCGCCGAAGGAGGACGAGATGAACTCGTGACCAAACTCTTACTCTTGAACGCCAGGATTCGCGTCGAAGAAATACCCGACCCTGAAAATCCAAGTTTGACCATATACACATTTGGTTACCAGGCCAAATTCAACAACGTGAGGAATAGAACAGGGCTCATTGCGCAGATTAATCGAGCCAAGAATGGCGTGAGGAGGAGAGATTTGCTGGATTCTTATGAAGGGATTCAGAAGGATATAGACCAGCTGATTACCAGTGGGGATATTATTGCAGTTTTGAATTCAGAAGATAAGGATAAAGTTCTTTTTCCTAGAGGTGAACCCTTCTTGGTAGAACTGGATGGACTCGTCGCTCCAGAGGATGTCGATGTGGAGAAACTAGTGGAGAAATATATGCCCATGTTTCAGCAAAATGGGGAACAACAAGGGCATGATGACGTCCTTCATCCACAAGGGAAGGATAATGGAAATGTGCAAGAATCAGCGGATGTAGTAGGCAGTCAAGAAAATGATGATGTGATGCAAGGAGCAAGGCGAAAGGCAGAAATGGAAAAAGAACAGAGTCTACACTTTGTCAAAATTGATATCAATCCAAAACGTCAAATCCAAAGAGGAGAAGCTATATGGATCGGGGGGCAATGGTTTCGTATATCTAGTGCAGTGCGAGAGGGTGTACCTTTATCGGAACAACCCACTAAAGCTCAGGCACCGCTAAGTGTCACATCTCGGAAAGAAATGAGTAAGAAGAATGAAGTAGAGGGATACATTCGAGATTTTGATGAACACTCAATTCCACTTGATCATAGCTTGGCAGAAGCTACTCTGAAAAGAATGCAAGCGGCTAAAGACGCCTTAGAATACTTGCACTCTGTCGCTGCACAGGGTCGTGCTTCGACAGGAAAGCAAAAAGGAGTCGGGGCGCAATTGCTGTCATCGAATGCCAATGCTGCCAATCCCGAAGCGCTTGCTGCGGCATTTGCTTCGACAGCATCCTCTGCTAATTTTCGAAGGCGCCCGACGGGTAATAGGAATAGTTCTGCGGCACATTTAGACGCAAAGAAGTCTGCGGAACAGATTCAAGCTGCAAAAAAGGCTGCGTCGGATCCTAATCTGCTGCATTCACATGCACGGAGGCATGGGTGTACTTTAGATGTGCGAGATCTATACCTTGCTACTAGGGAGGAAATTCAATCACCGGAGAAGGAAGTGGATATATACAACATGATGATAAAGCATAAACTCCTTGAGCCGGAGGAACCAATGAAACGACCTAGGATGTCCAAAAAGAATACAACGTTGGATGAGAATGGTAAACCCAAGAAAAGGAGATATTACGAAAGGAAGGGCCAGCGAATGACAAATACACATTTGGAAGGTACTGAGATTGGTCAAGCTCTGATGGCTGCTGCTGAAAAGCAGTCGCAGGGTAAATCAGTTGGAGATGGTGGTATGTAGTTATTTAGAAACGAGATGAAGAACATTTTGCTGAACCTAAATATTAACTTCCATGCTAAGTGTTTTGGGGATTTTTTATCGCCTCCAACTTCCGCGGTCATTCTTATTTTTCTTCCGACTCCCTGAGTTTGTTCTATCATTCCTATTTTTCCAAGGCCACGAAATACTGAACTCAGATCCATCATCATTTTCTTGACTACCAGTCCTGATATTATAAGATTGCCCAGTACGGTACCATCGTTTTTTGCCATCCTTTCCAACATAAAATGAGAATGAATTCTTGTCAACAAATGGCAACTTCGATCTCGTTGGGTTAGCTCGATTTTTCTGTTGCACTTCTTCTCCTCGGCCTCTGGCCCTGGTTTCATCAATAACTTCGTTTATAACCTTTGCTGTGTTCCCCATCCAGTTGGGCCATATAATTCCTGACACCACCGCCATTAATCCAAGAAGATATGGTGCGACTGCAAACAATGCTCCAACTAAGTTAACTGCGACTAACGCTGCAATTGTCGCGCCCGTTCTCTGGGAAATAACCTCAAGATTCAATTGCTTTAATCCCATCTGTACTCCTTTCACAATATCGTTGAGCTCATCGTTTTTTCCACCTCGCAGTACACGCCAACCAGCACGAAACAATCTTCTGAACCAATCAAGTGTATCAACACCTACTTGTACGATGCGATACTTTGACCGTGTCCTCCCCTTCTTGCGATACATTTGTCTATTGTAAGAAGATTCTTCTACCATCCAGGCAGTGCGCAATCCTGCCAAGACTTTTCTTCCAATTTCATTCTCTTTTTCCCACCGATCAAAGTTATCTTTCCCTTCAATAAAACGAGCATTCCATGCATCCATCTTTGTCTGGACCCCAAAGCGCTTATCAAAGACAGCGTAGGTTTTGTAATACTCGTAAGATAGCTGTCCCGTGCGATACATGAACCAAACTCCCTGAAAAAAATCCCACACAGACAGATAAGAAGTCGCAATCTTTTTGCCGCACTTGAGTGTGAGCTCACCATATAGACCACCAGGAATCAAATTCGGTGGTTGAGGGACTACAGTTCCGTACGCCGAAAGTACAGGCAGTGCAGCAGGCGTATTTGCCACGAGTGCTGCTTTTTCAGCAATATCGCCTCCGTACAATGCACCCAGCACTGCCCCCAAGAGCCAAAGGTTAGGCTTGATTGTAATTAACAATAGCACGCCAAAGAATCCACTTGAGATCATGGATCCAGTTTTAATATGTTTATTGGATGTTACCGAAGGTTGCGGAAAGGCGACACCGGAGTTTGTTTCTTTTCTATTGGCAGTTGTATTTTTACCAGTCTGCGGTTCCATTGGATTGGAAAGAATTGTTCCTATTTCGTCTCTCCGAATGTATCCATTTTGGTTCAGAATTAGCTGCAGGTCTGCGAGTGTGAGTGGTGCAGAAGGGTCACTAATGGTCGTATTTCTAGACACGGAGGATAACGGAGTAACTGATCGTGTGATATCCGTAGGTAAAGCAACTGCTGTCTTTGGTGCATTTTGTTTCTCAAAATAGTCCAAAAAATGAAACGAGCTGAGTTTCAGAAGTGCCGGCTCGTTTGGTTGGGTCGTTTTGGAACTTGGCATTTGTTTCTTTGGAGCAGAATACTTTGGGAGATTTTGTTTGTCTTCAAAGAAATGTATGGACTGGGAAATTGTTTCTGCAAGGGTCATTATCTTTGCCTTTGGCGGTTGCATTTGTGCCGATGTAGAATTCGACCTCGTTTGATTCGACTCAATGGATTCACTTGCATTTATATTTAATTGCACAGCAGCAGGGAGGGACCTATTTGGTCTAGTTTCTAATCCATTCGTCAGGGAACTGTTTGCGCCTGTTTCGGGAAGCTCCTCCCTAACCTTTTCCTTTGTTGCATTTAAATTGACTTCTTGCTCTAGCAGTTGTAGTAGTACCTTCTCTTCCATCAGTTTACCGCTTTCGTTTGTAGCAATCTTGGTATACTTTTTCAATGGCGTCAATCCCAAATTATAAGAATTATTTTCTACCAGGATTTCTCCTGTAGTATTTTTTCTTCGTAATGGGAGAGACCAGCGAGGCTTCAGCCGATTGTAGTGTAAATTCAGTATGCTTGTTGGTATTCTGTAGTGTTCCCGTGCGAATGAGTAGCTACTCAAAAAAGCATTACATGATGGAGGCCTCGTCAATGCTACAGCAGTGAATATGATGATGGAAATGCAAATCAGATTCATGGTTCTCTAGCAGCAGCGGTCAATAGTTCCATGTGCGAGAACGGAATGCCAAGTCGGTGTTTGACAGTCTAACTGGTTGGCAAAGATGCAATGAGATCTATGCTGTTATACCTTGTTATACATTGCACATCATTACTCATTACTCATTACACATTGTTCAACATTGCGCAACAAGACGTCGCGCGTCACACGGGGGACCAACAAGCGAGAGGAGGAAGCAATCAAATCCTTTTTTAGTTTAAAAAAATACAAATAGGCCCTTTCCTACTCAGATGTTAAAACAATCACAATACTAGATTTATTAATATCTTTTATCTTTTAATCTAAACCTGTCTAAACCTCATTTTCATTTGTCATTTTGTTGGGCATCAGTCTTCCTCAATTAAGAGAAGAAAGTACCAAGCTAGTAGCAAGTAAAGTCAAAAAGATCATGTGAATCACAGCTAGTGTGCGCATTGGTGCTTATAACTTATAACTATGAATCTTCGATTATCAGCCTCATGTCGGCACATTGCTAGTAATCGCGAATATACTCGACTCGACATACGGGAATTATATACTGGCATTATATGTTACTATTTTCTATTAATATCTACCATCTGAAATCACAACAAACCGCCCTATTGTCCTTCTATTCAAAACGATCAATTCCTTCTTTGTCAGTCTCCTCGTTAACATCCAAACCAAGGTCATATTTGAACCTCCTGCTACCTGATGCTGCAGAGTATTCTCGCAGCTGGCCATTTGTGACCTCGCCAGCAAGTGACCTCGGGGTGTACCCATGATAGGAAACATCCAAACCAACAATCTCCTCAAGCGCATTCGATCGGAACAATCCCATGTAGCTGAGCATGAAAAAAAATGGGGTCATAATTGTGGTCGTCCAGCACAAAATAAATGCTAAACCTGCAAGTTGGCAAGCCATCAATGAAAAGTCTCCACTTCCTCTCGCCCATGAGTAGAACAATCCTGGATGTGCAACCAGAGATTCGTCAGATAATTTGTACCAATACTTCAAATTGGTGGGACAACAAAACAGTCCTGTCGCAATTACTCCCCATATTCCACCGGCAAGATGGACTGGGATTGCATCCACTGCATCGTCAATGCAATATTTAACAAGTAGATGAGAACAGAGATAGTACAGTGCTCCTGCGATGCTGCCGATGATCATGGCTGCCCATGGTTCTACTAAAGCACAGCTGCCGGTGATTGCGACTAGACCAGCCAGGCATCCATTCATCGCTCCGGATAGCTTCCAGAGTGGTTCTCCTGTGCGATTCTCCTCGACAATAAGATTTATAAATAAAGAAACGATACCACCCATTGACCCTGCCAATGTTGAGTTCACGAATGTTAATGCGATCACTGGGATATTCAATGATTGGTCTACACTGAAGAAATCTACAGAACTCCCAGCGTTAAACCCGTACCAGCCAAACCATAACAAGAATGTTCCTAGCATCTGTGTTCAATGAAATATATACATGGTATTAGTCCTTTCCATCTGTGGATGATGATCTTGATGCCTATCATTAACATCATGCTTTCTAAGCATGTCTGTCTCTCTTGACTCACCTGGAGCGTTTTGGAATGCCCATGAAAAGTCTTTGGCTCTTCCAACTTATTGCCCCTTTCATCATAGAATCTACCTGTCCTTGGGCCTAACATCACACTAGCAAGCAGAGAACAAATGCCCCCAGTCACATGAACAACTCCAGACCCAGCAAAGTCTATCATACCGACGCCCAAGAGTGGTTTATTTGTGAAAGCGCTGAGGAATCCGTTCGAGCTCCAAATGCTGTGAACTATGACAGGATACACTTCAGACGAGAAAAGTCAGTTCAGGTCTTCCCCACAACACATTAGTCTACGGATAGACAGGCAGACAGCCACTCGCGTAATTCTTCTGTACTTACCAAAACCTGTGAGAAGCATACTAATGTATAAGTATGCATTCATTTGACACCTTTCAGCAAGCGTTCCAGCAATAATTGTAGCTGGTTTTGTGCATCAACAGATTCGTGGTTCGAGAAAAACATGTATTAGAACTCTATTTGTCATAAAATAGTGTATTTTTGCGCGGCATGAAGCGTGTACTTACCTGCAGTTGCTGCAAAGCCAAAATGAAAGAACCAGTGTAAATGCAGCATCGCCCTAGAATCGCCGTCAGTAGTATCACCATCAAGCAATAAAAAATTAGAAGATCCGATGAAAGTAACTTTTCCAGATTCTTCGCTTCCTCCGAACGCAAATGCGTAGCCCAGGAAATAGAATGCAATACTGCTACCGCAGACTGGTGGTAAACACAAAGAAAATGAGAATAAAGAATAACAGATGAAATGAATTCTCAAAAAGGCAACAAGTACAAGAAACTGCTGGTAATAATTGAGGGAGGACGTACCGTCAAGTAGAGATTTGAGCATAGTGTTCTGCACATTCTTCTTTCGGACGCAGCCTGAGCAGATCATCGCAAACCCGGCCTGCATCAAGAAAATCAGCACGGAACAGAAAGTGATGAAGACAACTGCTATGGCATATGATTGTTGCTTTTGATTTGATGTCAAAGCATCAATTACACACTGAAGTTCTTGGTTTTCAGAGTCTAGAGAAAGGCATTCACTTGGTGAAGAATTCATCGGTGATTGGTGCCCGTTCTTTTGGTAGATCCAAAAGTCAAAAGCTGCAAAGATGAGATTCTCGGATCTTGATTTTGATTTGCCAGGAATATGTTTTCGTTTGCTCGTCTTATGGAAATATTAGAGAAATGAAAATGCCTGAAATATTTTTAGTAAAGCGATCCTGGATCCTGGCAGATCCTGGGACGAATTAAATAGCTTTTGAGTCAGTTTGAGCTGGTTTAAGTTTCATGTTTCATTTTAAAAGTCAGGCTAAATTATGAAAACCCCTAGCTAACTTCGTCATTCAGTAGTCTCTAGTGGCCCTTTCTCTGGGATGCCCTGGGCCTGTAAGTAAGTCGTAGAGAAGATGTTCAGAAAATAGAACACCCTTCAGTGACGTCGACTGACAAGGCAAGCTCAAGTGTGTCAAACCAAGCGAACTCTGGTATCATGCGAATGCATGATGTTGACATTTGTGTTGGAACAGATTTATTAGTGAAGAATGGGTCTGGCGATAATGACATAATTGCGGGAAAAGATAGAAACGTGGATCCCTCGGAGCCACAAGATTCATATGCGTCGGTTGTACGAAGAAAAACCG
>Ga0306864_1000557_pt1 | contig 16966 bp, 15 predicted proteins | sample AntRauTorckE5430_FD_190448 | JGI IMG/M metagenome (GOLD analysis project Ga0306864, IMG submission 190448) | Saline lake microbial communities from Rauer Islands, Antarctica - Metagenome Torckler E5 #430 (v2) (version 2) | ecosystem: Environmental > Aquatic > Non-marine Saline and Alkaline >...
CTTTTCCTTCTATAGATGCTTTCTGACTACTGAAAACTAGTCCCATAGCAATCGTCTCCTCTTTCGCGGCTTTGGTGGAGGAATCAGTTTCCTTCTGATGCTGTGGTTTCTCGGGAACCTTTGGAATAGATATATCCTTCTGAATATTCTTCTGATGATGATAAAGGTTTCTTAAAATTTCGCTCTTTTTCTTCGCTTCTTCTGCTGCCTTCTTTTCAGATTCCTCTTCTTCCCGTTGTTTCTTTTCCGCTGCTAACTTTTGTTCCTGGAGTATTTCTTCCTTGGTATCCTCGGTATGGTCAGTGTATGCAATATCGCAGCACTGAAGGATGTGATGGACTTTCTTCAATGACACTTGTCTACAATCTCTCTGCTCTCGCGTATCAATGCTCTTGTGAAAGTTTCCAATGAGGAGATATAAGATAATGGAAACGTATTGATGTTCCGTGGTTGGATCTTTATTGGGAAGTTCCTTGAGCAAAACTCTAATTTCTTCCGCCGTTGGATTTTTAGATTCGGAAAGGAGAAGATATACCGTTGAAAGAGATGCAAGAGGAAGGTCTTTAAGCTGTGCCGTACGACGGCCTAGCACGCGATCAAATAGGACTAGCTGTTCCTTGGTTGCGGACGGGGGTGGTTCGGATGGTTGAAGATGGAGGTTTTGCAACGGAGAAGGACGGATACCAGAAACTCGTTTATAGATTGACATGAGTGGCTTTGGCGTTGACGTCGATGATAACGTTGACGTATAGCAATGGAATCAGTGCAAGGATTTGATGGTTGGATAAGTGCACTCTACTAGGATGCTAAAGGGGTTCCTCTGAATGAATGAGGAATAGCGTTTGTAAAGTCAATTGTGTTGGTAGTAGCTCTAGAGGTAGTAAAACTGTGAACTGGTGTTGCAATGCTTTTAATATTTACGATGTTGTTGGTTGGACGTTGTTGTTGCTTCGCTTGCTCGCTTGCGACTTGCGACTTGTTGTTGGGCATTCATTTTGATCATTGCTAATTGCGGCAGGCAGGCAGCAGACACATAGCAGAAAAGGAAGAGAAGGAAAGAAACATATTGAAATTGAAGATATCACATCATTTCGTTTTTGAATTATTGGTCGTACCTACAACAACATCAGTAGTATGTACCGAAATTAGTCTAGTAGACTTACTTGCATACATATATTTTGGATCAATCAATATACCCTAGTTATATCTACAGTGAATAGGAAGATGACACAAATTTACTCAAACAGATATTATCATTACTTAGCACAATCAGAATCGTCACGTTTTCAAACTGTCATGAAGTCAGATTTCTGTGGAGCCTTGTACTTGCTGCTCGGGAGCTTTCCAACTACCTGGACAATTGGTTTTACAGTAGTAGCTGTGTGAGCTTTCTGTGCTAGATTTTTTTCTTGTTTATACGAGCCCATTATCTGCGGCACTGCCAGGAATGCGAGACCGATCCCAGCAGCTCCAACTACCACCAGAGAAAGCACTTTCCAAAATCCGAAACTATCATCACTGCCGCTAGTAGTCCCATTGTTGAATGAATTGTTATAATTGTTTCCTGTATTGTAACCTCTAGAATTGTTTTGATTAGAGGAGTTCTGAGTACTGTAGTACCAACCTCTGCTGCTACCCGTACTACCTTTACCAAGATTTCGGGAGGGGTTGACTTGCGTCCGCGGTGCTCGACGTTTTTTGGTTCCCTTCGTAACTCCTTTCGCCGCAAGAGCAAAGTTAGTATCATGACCTATTCCTGCTAGAAGTAAATGTACCACGAGTGCGTAGAACATGATATTTTTCATTAAACACTTGATCATTTTGAATAGCAGAAAGTGGTTGTGTGGATAGGCGAATAGTCTTTTGGTATTCGGTATTTGGTATTTAGTGTTGCCTTGATGTTGATTGATGGAGAATGTAGAATGTAATGTACGTATTGTGATCCGTTGATAGTAAAGCTATTTAGTAATAGAAGAATGAAGGGTGGCCGCTGGTGGCAGTTGAAAAGAAAATTTGAGGAATATTTCGGAAGAATACAAATAAAAGGGCCTGCTTGTTTATTTTAGACTCGACAGAGAAGAATCCGGGACTATTTTCGTCTGTACAAAAATCTAAATTTGAAGGCATTCACGATTTATGAAATCAAATGGATAGGACATACCAAAATCTGAAATTTAATCTTAGATAACGGAATCCCACGATATCGAAATTGACAACAGTTGACAGCTATACCCACTACCCACGTTCAGCGAAAACCTTCTTAACGCATTTTTGTTATTGTTTTTGCTGTTGCTGTTGCTACTCTCATAAATTTCGAGTTTAGAACAAAATTAGATTAATTAATAGGGACGAAGGCAACAACATGGCAAGTCTACCATCATCTTCTAGCAAACGTAAGGCAGCAGATGGCGATTATTAACGAGTTACCAAATCTTCGACGGTCAACATTAGAAGCCATTGCAATATCAGCCCTACGTTCGTCCAATAAAGCAGTTTGGGCAGCAGAAAAAGTTCTAAATAAAAAAGTAAGGCGGCGAAAGCTTTAAAACAACATTGTCTACGATATCACGTGGATTTTGATCCTGAAGATCCTTCGGATTGTAAAATGGAAGAACACGATGAAGAGAATGGAATGATCGAATCAGGTGGATCTGGACGCCTTTTTATATACCCATGCTGTTTCAAGAGTGAAAGAAGTGACGATCATTGTTGGGTCGGATCGCATGTCACGGATGGTTCGGAATTTTCGACGAAGGAGAAAACACACTTTTGCAGCGAAGTTGACGATGTAAACTACTGGAAAGATAGGGAAGTTGCTTTAAAATGGAAGAAATTTCAAAAACAACAAAAACGCAAACAAGCTCAACAGTCGATTGCGTGTTTTAATTGCGACCATGACGAAGAACCGTGCGTGACTTGTTGCGTGTGTGGAAATGCAGAATAAGCTGAGGAAGATCATTGAGGATCCATTATGTTGTATTGTAGAGGGATATATATATACATACATACAGTTCCTATACGGTACATTCTGAGCTATCGTGTCCAAAACCGTGCTCAAAAGTGTATGTGGGGCGAAACTGTAAATTAATGTTTGCGCGATTCGGCAAGTTGTCAACTCAGCTCTACCTTTCCAGTACACGAGATAGAGTACACTTTTAGTTTTTAGTACTGCCAGCGACAGCAGGTACTCACAATTCATATTTTAGTGAGTAATAAATATCCTTTCTTGGTGCATCGGTTCCAACCTATTCCAACCCTCGATCAGTGGTGTCCCAGATGCCTCGATCTTGACACTATCACTGCGCTAACCTGGAAATACAGCATCTTTGGCACGAGCAGCATCGACAACATCCTTTGTTCTATTCCAGGTCATTTAAATACAAATAATTTTGAAAATAACCTACTCCCTCGTTAACCGTGTCGGTAATTTCAATTATAGGAAAAAACAGAAAAGTACGTAGACAGCGCAACCAAGGCAACAAGCAACAAGACGGCAAATTAAAAACTGATGATGATTCTGTGCTGAGTAGTCATACTACTTACTGCTTACTGCTGCTAGAGTTCACTTTCAACGTCCATCACACGCACACCCATGACCCACACCCACACTCACACAGGTTCAGGTTCATATTGCTCAGCCAATCTCGTTTGGTTACAAGTGTCCGTCATGAGTTTCTTGTTCAATTTTTACATGAGGAAATTGAGGAGTAATCCTGTCGCGACGAACCTCACGACTTGTAAGTTCCCTTCACTACGACTAGCGAGGATCAATACTACAAAAAGCAGAAACGAAAAAAAAATTAGTGTCCTTTGCTCGGTTCTTAGTTCTTGAATTCCAATGATCTCATATCAATATTTTCTCGGTCAAATAGCAATGTTGATGATGACATGTGGTGATATCATGGCACAAAATATAGAAAAGAATCAAATGGAGAAGCAAGTGTTCGAAACTATTGATGCAGAAGAGGAGTCAAAACGACAGAGTGCTGAAATAAAGAGACGAGTCACCTTGAAGCGATACATGACCAAACCGCCAAGGAAATTGCAAGAGGATGAAGAAAAGGAAGAAGGAGTTTTCATCCGCATACGGGATGTAATATACGAGAAAGATTTCGTTCATGTTTGGAGAGATGATTTATCGTCGTCGATGCAATTGATAAAAAGTGAACTTGAAGATATTGATCTCGTACGGTCGGCTTCCATGGGGTTTTGGGCTGGGTTTATTGTGACACCAGGATTCATTCTATTGTACGGGGTTTTGGATCGATATCTTCCTAAGCAAACACCCTTTGCTATATTTTGTAGGGTGGCTGCGACGGTTATTTACAGTGTTCCCAACAATACTGCATTCTTCGCGTATGGTACGTGTGTGCATCATGCTGTGGAGTGGTATGACAAGAAGTGTGTACTGATGCAGGAATACCAGCAGAATATTGAGAATGGCCAAGATGCAGAATTGGTTTTACCAGACTTTGATGTAGAACAAATGCTTGAGACCGCCAGGATGAAGATTGAAGTTGAACTAGTGGGAACTGTTGTCAATAGTGCAAAGATGTGGGTCCCTACACACTTCGTAAATTTCACTGTTGTGCCGACGCACTTTAGACCGTTTACAATCAGCTTCGTTAGCATTTTCTGGAATTGTTATTTGAGTTTGGTGCAGCATAGAGATTTATGTGTCACGGATGAAAATGAGAGGAATCCATGACAACTCTTATGCTAGTTGATATAAAATTATTGCTTAATTTTGGGAAATTGTGAAGTGATCAATTTCAAAATGATATCTGATGATATGGCTGAGTTTGGGGTTCAGTCCGTCCGTAGCCGTTATGATCGAGCTCTCTCTCTCTACTGTAGCTACCATAGCTAGCTAGCTACCATAGCTAGCTAGCTACCATAGCGAGCGCTATCTCGATCGCTCGTACTACATAGCTCGTACTGTTGTAGCACATAGGTTATTATATTATTCGCAGTTTCGAATTTGTGACGGCGTTTTGTTCTTTTTTCGCCCGGTCACCACCTTCGACTAGAACATTGGACATTAGTAAGTACATCTTCATAAATAGTAACTAAATACCACACATCACCACGGGTCAGGATCAATCCTTACATGATTGCACTCTCATCCATACGTAGTGCTGTGAAGAAAGGTACTGCTTTGACGCTTGGGACGTCGTGTGCCGGTCTTGTAGGAGCAACAGTCTATGCCAACACTGATTCTGGAGCTGGATTCCGTCGTGAGGTCCAGTTCTGGTCGAAGGTATTTCCGATCGTGGCAGATTACTTCGGGCAAACATCTCAAAGGTCGCCATTAGTCAAGTATCACAAGTTAACAAATACTGGAATATATGACTTTACCAAAAGTGGTAATGATGATGAAGATGAAAAAATGAGGAAGGCAAAGAGAAGTGAGCTTCTCACATCGCTTCATGAGAGGCATGCACCTGAGATATTAGAAGTAATGCTAGATCTCAAAGGACTTTATGTCAAACTAGGACAAGTGCTGAGTGTAACTGCTTTACCTGTGCCCGAAGCTTATCGAGAATTGTTCAGGACTCTGCAGAGTGATGTACCTGGACACGCGGAATTCGAAAGTATTGTGAAACCTACCCTGGAGAGAGAACTTGGGAAACCAATAGATGAACTCTTTGAGCATATTGATACAATTCCGTGTGGAGCTGCATCTATTGGACAAGCGCATAGGGCAAAGCTAAAGGCCATCGATGCGAAGGGTAATCTAATCAAAGAAGAGGACCGAGATGTTGTTGTCAAAGTTCAATATCCAGATGCATCATGGCAGGTTCCAGCAGACATTGAATGTGTTGGAGATTTCATGAAAATGTGCGTTTATGCTGGCGTCATCGATAAAGAATCTTCGCAAATGAGCTTTGACGAGTTCTCTCGTCAGTTCCTCTCGGAGCTCGACTATGAAAAAGAAAAGAATAATTTGCATGCAGTCTACGAATCATCAATGGATCCCAAAGCCCCTTACTTGAAACACAATGTAATCATCCCCAAAGTATTTGATGAATTATGCACAGGTAAAATTATTACAATGTCATTCATTCCGGGTGTAACGATGGAGGCTGAAGCAAAGCGTCAACTTGAATTGTTAGGTATTGACACGTCTGGAGGCATTGCACAGATCGTCAAGAATGCTGCGAGGGATGCAGCTGAACAACCAAATGACGCCACTTCAGGTGAATTGACGCGTAGAGTGACAACACGAGTAGATCAAAAGAAACGAAGCCCATTATCATGGAAAATGAGTGCATCGAAATTTGTAGGACGTTTTGTAGGCGTTGATTCCATTCTCTGGTCTATTCGCACCGGAAAGAAATTAATGCTTTGGTACCAAGCTACTTTGGTTGCTACGATCCAAAGAGTGCCGAAGTATTTTGTATCATCGTCATGGGATGAATGGGCGGAACTGCATAGTACTGCAGCTGCACAAGCTGCTAGACTGGGTGAGATCGATGGCTGGTGCCGTGCACTTTTTGATGTGCATGGGCATCAGATATTAAATTTAGGATTATTCAATGCAGATCCACATCCAGGCAACATCCTCATTGGAGAAGTCAATGGTAAATCAAGAATAGGGCTAATTGACTATGGCCAATGCAAGAAATTAAGCGAGGATGAACAGTACAAAGTTGCTCATCTGATTTTGAGTGTTGCGAATAATGAACCAGATGAAGTGATAGCTGAAGCATTCCGCGATATGGAAATCGTTACAAAGAACGATTCAACAGAATTCCTTGCTCAATTTGGGAAGTTAATGTTTGGTCGATTTGAACCTGAACATCTTCAGCATGAATGGCATATGAATCTACACAAGAAGGATCGCGTTCTATACTTTCCAAAAGAGCTATCGATGGTATATCGCACTTCGCTCTTACTTCGAGGACTTGCGGTGTCATTGCAACTTAATTTTTCTATAGGAGAGCAGTGGAAGAAGCATGCGAGTGAAGCTGTTGAGAGGATAAAGTCAAAGAGAATTGGTGGGAAGTAAAGTTATTCAAATCTTTCGAACAAGTCTTCACTACCTTGCATTTCAAATTTAATTTTGCCCTTCACTGCTTAAATCAAAATGTTGCCCCTTGCGTACGTATCGCGGATTTTTTCGGCTAATTCTTTCGATGGTATCACGCAAATTATATTGTGAACCACTTGAAGTGCAACAACCCACAACATGTTGTAGGAGACAATCAGATTGTTTACAACTAAAAATATCAATAAAAAATAATGTTCCATCTTTCCATTATTTGTACTTTAGGCAGCATGAAGTATGGTACAACAGTAATAGAGTGTGTCCAAGTGTCCCCTACAAATCCTACAGCGCTCATCTTCTTTGCTTTTCTCAATAGCAGGAGAGAATCTATTGCCGATTTATGATCCCGATCCTTTGAATGAATAGTGGTAAATACTGCCACGTCGTTTTCTTACACTCTAGTCTCCTTGGGCAATATCAAAAAGATCCATGGTGGTGTATTTAGTTTTTTAATGATGAGGCACAAGATGAACCGATAAGCCCTAAAATAATCTAGATATTTTCATATTTTATTGCCACCAACCTCGCCTGACGTCGAAAAATGAAAATGTTCGTAGAAGAGTGGTATCAAAAAAATAAAAATTGGAAGTTCCCATTTAAAGGATTACCAACCACATGATTAAAAGACATCAGACATCATCATGTAAACAAGAGCGCATCTCGTTCTTCCCATTTAGTTTAACGTACTGCTAACGTACTTACATATTCACACAGTCCATTCACACTTACATGAATATTTGTAATAAGCCATCAGATACCAATTAACAGAAGAGCAAAGTCACCCACACATCACATATTCATTCATAGATCGCCAGCAAATCATTAATAGTATAATATGGCATTCATTCGAGTGCGATATACTCTCCATCCATTGTTATGGGTGTTAGCTTGTTGTGCGCCTAGTATACTAATAAGCACAGCAGCATTGCAATTTCCTTTGCTCCAGCACCAGCATGCTCCTTGTCGTGTGAATGTGTACCCGGACACAACTCCCGAGTCAGCATCTTGGGCCTCGAAACAGGGTCTGGACTCCCAGCACGAAAGGACCCATTCAATCTTTGCGGCAGTTAAAGAACATCTGAGTTCGACCACAGATGAATCTGGGTCTCGTGCAAATTGCTTACCCTTCATCATGCGACCTGGAAAGTTAGATTCGCAGGTGATCACCTTCGGTACCGATGATCTAGAGGCTGCTCTTGCATCAGATTACCTTGATGCTGGAGAAGGACAGTCCAGTGATGCTCCAGGTGGGTGGCGTATTTGTCCAGCAGCTGATGATCGACGTGGCCTTTCCTTCCAGGAGTCCCGCCTTCATTGCTCGGATGTTGAGAATGCCAAGGGTACCGTAGTCTTTAACTCTGCTGGAGCCTACATCTCCTCCACTCTCGCGGCATCAGCACTTGCGGCCCTTCATGGTCTCGATGGGGCCGCCTCTGGAGTTTGCCTAAATATGTAAGAAGATTTGATCAAGAATGAGCTCTGGTGGTGAAATTCTTTGCTGTGAAGTACTCTTTTCACTTTTCTCTTTGGATTACATCTCTTTTTATTCCAATGCTAGAACTTACATTAAATTACATTTAGGTATGTTACCAAGGCAGATATCCGGCAGTCGGCACCACCTCATACAGACAAACAGGATGTAGTGATCGTTCAGACTCAAGGCAGAAAGCGGTGGAGGATTTTCTCTCCTCCAGACAATAAAATTAAGCCTTTTGCTGACCCCTTCGCCCGTGGAAAGGGCGATGATGATCTTTGCACAAGTTTGCTCGTTTCCTCGGGATCTGAGTTGCTACTCGACGTGACACTCAAACCTGGCGACGTGTGTGAGTATAAGTATATTATTTACTCTTCATTTATTTGGATATTATATTATAAATTTGATCTCATTTGCAAATCTTCAATGCAGTGTTTGTCCCGGCACGCTATCCACACACTACCGACACTCTAGACTGCTATGGAGAAGATACTATTAATCGAAATATTGATAAAAATGAGGAAAGCAGCGACGGGGATGGTTTACACGCTTCTCCTATGGAAGGAACCGGGCGACAAAGCTCCTCGATTCACCTCACTGTCGGTCTGGACTCTCATGTTTGGTCAATGAACTACATGTCCATGCGAAGCCATGGTCTTCGTAGGTTTGGCAAGCAAGATGTTCTAACGAGTACTTATAATCCACACGAGGATGATATGGACCAATGCGTGGGGAAGGTAAACCAGCTGAGTAAAGAGTTGCGCGAGGGATTATTCAGCTCAATTGACGACACGCTGATATCTGTGGGGGGTAACATTTCAGCAGAAGCGCTCGAGAAAAGCATAGAAAAGGTTGCATTAAATCTATTAGCATTGAACGAACGAGTTAATATTGAGAGCAATTGCGATAATGCACTGAGTTTGACGCAGTGCGTAGAGGTCGTGGAATATTTCCGTGGCATTGCGCAGAAAATTTTGAACACGCACAAGGACATGTATGTAGCCGCCCTCCAAGAGGAGGATCTAAGAGTCAGCGAGGAAGGTGGGTGGGTCGTCGGCGATAATATGGCGAAAGAAAGATCAGATCGTTTAAGCATCTTTCGAGTTCCGATATTTTTCGAACAATTGGACAGGTACAGGGATGAGCTTCGAACATGGGGTATGACAGGTGGCAGATTAGGAGCGTGGGCGGCATCGCAAAACATTGTAAATGGTGACCAAGTCGAAGCTAATCTAGATGACAGCGTTTCTTGGTCGTCGGCGAAAGTCGTCGAGGTGAGGCGAGACGGACTGTTCGACCTTCAGCTGTTTGATGGAAGGGTAGCGAAAGGTGTTAAACGTGACGATATGAAGGGGCCTCACGGTATCGGAATATTTATATGAATATGCATGCACATTTTGTGTGTCCCTTCAAAAGCAATATACCATATTTGAAAGAATTATCGCATTGATTCCTCTTGGAATTCAGCAATATTGTCAACACTTGTTGCTTCCTTCCGATATTGTATAATAGCTAGGCCCACACGAAGATGAACTTTGCTTTCATTCACTGTCACAAAAGAAATTGACTTGTAATTATTAATATCAGCAATTTAATCAAATGGTATACTTAATAGTTCCGCCAGATGTGGAAAATGCTCTTTCGCATGAATCTCCCTCTGGCTAGTTTCATCATGATGCATTAGTATAAAGTGCGCTATTTGGGCCTCACCATTGGACAGGGCACACAGTATTATGCATGCACACATGAGGAATAACACACAACACAATATAACACCGGATAAACACACATTCTTCCTTTTGCATAATTGTATCGTCATGGATTATAATATAATGAAAAGATCGACTATCTAATTTCGACCTTCAAGATCCTCTTGTATGACATGATTGGGAGCAGCATTATTCGCGTGTTCTTCACTTGTATTCGTATTCGTGTTTACAGCATCTGCAGTAGCTGCAGCATTATAATCCTCAAAGCAGCTTGTCAAAAGTAGAAACGACACCAAAAAGCTCGCCCAAGTGAAGTAGTACAAATTGCCCAAAGCAGCACCCTGTTGACAAAATAATGATTTGTAAGAAGTGAGAACAGTACACGGAGATGATCATGTTCATGTTCTTGCCATTGTCATTACCAAGTCCATTACCAGTATTGAAATAAAAATCAATCAGAAACTCACCGGTCCTTGTTGCGAAGTAAGCGTAACAACACCAAACCCATAAAGCACCACAATGACGAAACTCCCTGCAGCCTCCAACAAAAACGGCGCCTTGCTAGTCGCAATCTTCAATGCAACAACACCCACCGATCCCAAAGTAGTCAAGGCCCCCAGAACGATACCAAACACGGCCCTCCTACATTTGCCAACCTCATCATCTCCACCGCAACCCGTATCATAATAGTTCGCGCTACTCCCCATGACCACGAGACTCGATGCCAATAGCGCCGACCATGTGACCAATCTTGCGCTGCGAGTCCTCATCTCTGCCGCGACATCTAATCCGAACACATGCTGGAGATAAGAAACCAAGAGGGTGACGGAAGTGACGAAACCTGCCCATGAGAAATAGTACAGGTTCCCATTTTCAACAGCACCGAATTCATCCACGGCGATCCCGTGACTGGAGTCTGTGACGATGGCAACGGTGGTGACCCATAGGATGGTGAGTACGAGCGTGATTGCTCCTTCTATTTTGGTTCCGATGATGAGCATTGATGTGATTGGGTTTAGATGGAAGCATACGACAAGGACTGTGATGACAAATTTTGTGGCGGCTGATCCCACGACCCATCGTTCGGCTGATATGGAGTCTGGTTGATAGGATTCATCTTTTAGCTGTGGGATGGATGCGATGGATTAGGTTGGGCGCAAGATGCAATGCAATGCAATGCGATATTTTTACAAGTTTATAAGTTCTATAATTTGCATGACATACAAATATATGAATAAGATGTATAACATGTAACATATAACACAATAATATATGCGATAGGATACAGACGAGAGCATACATCATATATCCTAAGTACAGTGTTGGTACTTACTACTTGCACCAAGGATCCTAGAGTAATAATTGAAAAGATGAGGGATACAACCCATCGAAAGAAGCGAGGTGATCTTGCATCATTCATGCCTTGGTCCATCTTTAACTTGATTCTTTCTCTCAAGTTGGAAATAGTAAAATATATTTGGACATTGCCACAATCGTGATGCATGAGATGCATGCATGCTTTACCTATCTATCTTTGAGTGTTGTGTCTATTATTGGGATATCCTTACTCACGTTGGTTGGTAAGTAATTCAAAGCTTACCAGATAAATATTTCTTAGTACAGACACTCTACTAGGCTTGGCAAGGCTTCCTCCAGTCGTGTTCGAGCAGCAAGAAGAAGACAAAGGAACAAGAAACAAGAAACAAGAAGCAAGAAGCTACAGATAGGCTACAGGCTATCAGCTATCAGCTATCACAGAGAGAGGACAGAGGATAATAATTATTGTTGCTTGTTGCTTCTTTCTGATTCCTGATTGATTATCCAGCATAATATATCACCCCACCAACCAGCCAGCAGCGGCAGACAAGCGCAAGACCGCACAACTAAATTCTTGATTGAATTCCGAATGAAAGCACCAACGCGTTTTAAGGTGCGTTTGAGTTAGCGTCAACGTTCGTATCATTGAAAGACATGATGCACACAATTCACATCATTATAGATCATTGCAGATCATTACACATTACATAATATGCCGACTGGGAGGGTTGGTCGGGTTTTATTTTTAGTGACATCAATCATTGACAAGATTTAAATGAAGAGGTGCTCATTTCCTTCCTTCTCGTGAACTACTTCATTGCACTACATAAACACATTGTATTCACTAACCGGGGCCGAACTCTTTTTTCATTCATTCATTTCCGCAGCTATGGGCATTCTATGCCGCATTCACCTTGATTCTTATTATTGCAATTGATCAAGTGGAAACGGATGTAAGTAGAACTTTGGCACATGGGACATGAGCGGTGGTACAATAGCAATAGTTGCAGCAACATCAGTAACATCTAGCCGAGATGTAATGCGATGTGATAGCGAGCATGTATCATACATGCACCATGCACGTACCAACATCGTTATTTGTACCATCCTCTCCAATCTTCATTCTCAATTTCTTTCTTTCTTTTCCTCCTCCAGGCCGACGAAAATGTTGACGATGCAACCGCAAAATCAGACAAGACATGGGGCCTTGCACTCTCCATCACATCCCTCGTCATAATATCATTCACACTCTACTGTCACCTAAACCAATCACTCCGCTCCATCATCATTGACCAAAAACCAGAAGGAGGAATAATCCTGCTCCTTGCAATCTTCTCCACAGCCATGGTCGCCATCGTATCAGGACCTGATCGCGGTCTCGCAGTTGACGAAGATGGGGCCGTATTCATTGGAAACATGTATTACTTCGCTTGGGCTGGATTCATTAATTCCATCTTCATCCTATCAAGCTTTATAGAGAGCGTTTATGGATTCAATGTCAGGCAAACAATGAGGTCCAGATCTTCCTCGTTCACATACTGGTCCTCACTCTTGGTGACATCCATGATCGTCATGGCAACTTCCTCCAATATATATAACACAAATTGCGATGTACCAGCGGAAGATAAGCCACAACCTTTCTGTTCTCGGACTGTATTGGGAGTATCAGTAGGAACCATTGGGGTCATTTTCGCACTGGCCATTGTGGCGATGAAGATTTCATTGGGGGCTGTGCCATTTTTGATCGAGATCGTTTTGAATTTGTTGTTATTCATCTTGTACACTCTGGAGATTGCATTTGTGACGGATGTGGAAGGGCCCGGTGCTCCACTTGGGAATTTATATTACTTTAGCTGGATCTCCTTTTTGTTGACGATCGGAGTGGGGAAGGCTTGTCATGAGGATTATGTGGAGGCTCAGGGTATTATGGAGCAGCAACGACAGTCGAGTGATAGGCCCATGCCGACGTTAGCGTCCGTAACGGAAAGTAATGATTATGGTGGTCAACATAAGCATGGGCGGGGTCCTTCAAATGCCATTGATGACGATGATGTGATTTAAACATGAATTTATAGGTCAGCTGCAGTAGTGAAACCGGGCTGCTGGGCCTTACAGATGTGTATAAATGTTCAGTAGTTTCGCAACTTGTGGCAATAGCAATAATGATGCAAATAACGCCTTCCAACGGAGAAAAAAATGTAATGACTCTGATGTTACTATTAATACTGAATTCTATGATATATATCACCGACATAATGAATTCCAAGGCATAGGACGTTTTTGATTAAATACAGTATGCTTTCATGCGTTAAGGCAGTTAATCAAAGCATATTCATGAGATCGTCCTGAAGAATGTTGCATATTTCGCCAACCTTGCCCCCTGGTGTGGTCGAAAGGATGCAGTGAAAACATCTTTTGCTAGGTTCGCTATCATACATGAGGGAAAGCTATAAATAAATGTACAAGGTAATATCTCAAGTCAGTTCTTTCATCTCGTGCAATTATTTCTAAATATAAGCGCAATTCATATGTTGCTCACCGTGATATAGTAGGAACTATCGCTTTCATTGAGATCAACGCATGGTACAGTCAGTGTTAGATACTCTCTGTTAGATTCCGTGTGTTTTTCTTGTGGGAAATCTTCATGCAGAGCTTTCAAGAATATGTAATGCAATTGTGGAAGCATAGATGGTAACACAAAGTCAAATATAGTCAACGAAGAATAGAGACCAGTTTGGGCAAAAGAACAGACTCTGAGAAATTCTTTGTTCCCTATTATTGAAATCAGTATAAAAACAAACCATAGGTAGATAAAGATAGAAAAAAGAGAAGAAATTGTGAGATTTTGAAGTGAAGGCTTCTGATAAAAATGAAAAAGGCCTTAGATTGAAGCGGACAAGATGTTGTTCTCACAAAACAGACAAACATCTGTATTCTTCTGTCAAGTGAAAAAATCTGCAACTTTTCAAACTTACATGCTCGAAATCTTCCTCCTGTAGAAAAATTAATGATGCCAGTGATGTAATGTTAGCATTGAGTAATAAAAATCAAAGGAAATGAAGCATATTTCACATTGAAACTTCTTACCTGGAGTTGCGATAGCTTGGGCAACATCTGAATCTTCGAACATGTCTTGATAGATATCACGAATAGGTGTTTCATTTGAGAATCTTTGCTTATCAGGACCGCCGATCATCTTCCTATTGGAAATGTTTCGAACAAAATTGTTCTCTTCTTCTCGGCATGAAGTAACATCGTCGTAGATTTCCTGATCAATCTCCATCCTTTCCGTTGATAAAGTCAACTTCGTTTGTTTGTTTTGCCATGCACATAGCTGGGGATGGAAGCCATTTACAGCAACACCACTTACTACATCGTTTTGATCAGTATTACTAACAAGTTTAGATTCTTGGGTATCGTCAACAAGCATGGCAGTTTCATTTCTTCTGGTATGATCCTTGCCACAGGAAGAGGAAGAGGAAGAGGAAGAGGAGGTATCAAGTGTTGCTGTCGAGCAGCGTTGAACTTTGTTCATCCTTTCCAGAATTATGTGTGCGTTGTTAATGAGATGGCTACTCTTTTCATTGATAGATGTTCGAAAGCTTTGCTCGCATGGACCATTAGGCTTCTGATTCTGCATTTTGAAAATCCAGTTGATGTAAAGAATTTATTTTATGACAATACATGAGGCAGGTGGAGGCGCTTCTGGGTTGTCGCTATGATCGTGATTGAAGCTTGAAGCTGGAAAGCAGCCGGTGCATCATGCATCATCATCAGCAGATTGCAGGTGATGATGCCTGATGCTTAAATATAGCCTTATTTACAACAGTTATAGCATTATTTTTGAGAAGAATAGCCATAATTCGGCCTACCACGCATCTCGTTGATGGCATTCGCACCTATTCGTACACATACGAACCTACATACGAGTAGTCGTACCATACAAATCGTGAGCAAGGCAAGTAATTTTAAATTGATGGGGTACCGTGAACCGGGACCGATAATATGTTCATGTAAAATTAATTGTACTGAGGCATGAGGCGTGAGGCATCCAACTTCAGGCAAACAACAACAACAACTAACTAGTAGGTACAGCATTTTTTTTTGAGTTCGTGCAAGAGAGCTGCAGCGTGTTCTTTTAGATCAGCTCTGCACCTCTAACATGAGTAATGAAAGCGGCAAAATAATATTGACGATGATCTTCGTTTGGCAATTCGCGCAATGATGTCGTCAACAAAAAATGCCTTCCCGAGGAGCGAGGAGGCAAGAAGTAATGTACTTACTGAATCCAGCTGATGGAGCTGTCTCATCACGCAGTTGGTGGCATCCGTTGCCCTGATCACTTTGACGAATATCACTTATTAATGAGAATAGCATTTTTCAAAGGCAAGATACTTTCACTTTTCCATCGTCTCCGATCTGGAAAATGTGATGATGCGGAAAAGAGAATTTGGAGAGGACAGTAAGTAGTCACAGGGGACGACAAGTGTACGATTTCAGCAATATCTCGCTACTGCTTTTCAATAGGTCAGGAAACCATGATGCTTGGTAACAAGGATGGTAAAGACGGATTCAGCTTAAGTCATCACATCAAGATACACATTATTATATTATTTGACATACCTTGTCTTATCTCAACAACAAAATTTCTGTCTTTTTAACATCCGCATAGAATGCGCACAACAAATTGAACGCGTCAATCGCTCCATCCCCAAATTGAAGTGAGAGCCGAGAGCCACCTCCTTGTTGCAATTATTTGTTCTTCCTTCACAGCTCGCCTTCAGCACAACTTTGTTTCTGCAGTAACCAATGTCGATGCCAAAACTTAGGAGCTCTAATGAACATTGTTTCTACTACATAGATTCCCAAATTCGTCAATTGACAGATCCAACATCCAACCGTACAAAAATCAAAATTTCAACAGAAGATGGTGCTTATTCTGTAGTAGATATTACTTTTAAAATTTAGCTGCCTTTTCACCTGAATCATCGTTTTGAATTTTCGTACAAAATACTATTATCAAACGCTCAATGGACATTACGATAGGATTACGATCCTTCGTATTAGCACTATATCTGTAACTGACCTTCGTATTTTAGCAATAGATCTGTAAAATGACCTCGAACCAGCAATACATACGCAAAAGATGAATAATGACCTCCATAATTGATTACCTGTTTAGTGGGTCATTCTCAACTGACGTCACCTCTCGATCAACAATTAGCAATTTTGGCTAATTCTGGAGAGAAAAAGACAAAAACGCGTGGGAAATATCGTATTCCCAAACGCCTACAAGGCCAAATAGCTGCGCCGCGTGATCGACAGACCAAATAAGAATTTGCAAAACGCACCGCTAAATTGAAAATTCAACCTTCCAAACTCTACAGCTAATTACAGTGTATCTGCCTTTCAGTA
>Ga0306864_1000558_pt1 | contig 16940 bp, 15 predicted proteins | sample AntRauTorckE5430_FD_190448 | JGI IMG/M metagenome (GOLD analysis project Ga0306864, IMG submission 190448) | Saline lake microbial communities from Rauer Islands, Antarctica - Metagenome Torckler E5 #430 (v2) (version 2) | ecosystem: Environmental > Aquatic > Non-marine Saline and Alkaline >...
TGATTGGAAGACTGTGAATGGATCGATGTGACAGACGTCGAAGATCTGTGTCTGAGTGGACTAATATTTTTCTTCTCTTCTAAGCTGCCCGACGAGTTCTTCAATTTTGCATCCAAGATTTCAACTACATTCAGTGCGGATTCCAGGTCATCATCTACATAGCCCAAATACGAAGCTTTCAAAAGTAAAATCAAAATTTGCCAGCATTCAACGAGCGAACCTCCGTCAGAAGTACATACTTCTCTTATATGCTCAGCGGCAACAGATGGGTGAAGCACTTCATCAACTTCCTCTGCGTAGTCATCATAGATAAGCGAGAACGGCGTCCGTCCTTTCTCATCGGCGAGAGTCGCGCTGCCTGGATCAATTTTAAGCAATGCATGTATGATTGCCGGCCGATCCTCTGTGCGAAATCCAGCACAGACACAGTGCAACGGACTCCGCCCTCTCTGATCAAGTTTATGCCTCGGCGTGGACCTCATATACACATCCTTAAACATTTGTCTCCGCGAACTCTGCCTATTATTGAATCCAGTCATTGCGACCGCCGCGCTGGAATCTTTATCAAGTCCAAGTAATAACTCGACAATGTCGGATGATGCCCCGCAATAACATGCAAAATGAAGAGCCGTCAATCCATCAACGGTGGTCCTTTCCAGGAGGGACTCCTGCTTGCTGCTAGGTGAGTTTTGATCGGTGCCATCTCCATGGTCTATTAAACTTGCATTGCTACTTTTCCTTGATATTGGATCTAACATTTCGGCGGAATTGTTGGTTTTCAAACTATCGGCTGCAACGAGTAAAGCCTTGACGACGTGAAGAGGGGGCTGCCTTCTGCAGACCAAATGAAGAGGTGTATTCTTAGATTTGTCAGTGAATAACGTTTCACTGGGATGAGTCTTGACGCGTTTCATAAGATCGGTCCAGTGACCAATCAAAGCTGCTTCGTAGAGGGGCGGGGCTGTGGTTCCCATGAGGGACATGGCAACGTTTCCATTGATGTGTGACATCATTATATGTTTGCTGGGACTATATGATTTATTCTTGTCTTCCTCCGTCGAAGAGGAGCTTGATTCGATTCGCATGGTTGAATTGTATGTCCCCATGCTAGATAGTTTATCGTGGGTACCGTAGGACTAACCTGCTTTTATGTATGTTTGTTTATGCTCAAAGGATGTAGATATGAGATGTGGGGTTGATCTTTCTCGAGTAGATTGTAGATTGCCAGGCTTCTCTCTTGACTTATACACTTAGTAGTTGAAGTCACTTGGACACAGCAGAATCTTTCAACGAACTTTCAACGAGAGCAAAGAGTCGCAAGAGAGTTGGGTCACTTGCGGGTCTGCACAATAGTCAGATAGAATTGAAGCAGTAGTTAGTGGATATATGGTAAGACAACACTGAAGGAAGACGCAATACGCAATAGACATTTTGTCTTGTCTTGTGTCTCTCGGGTTCGCTATTATTGAAAGCAGGACTCTGATCTCTAATGTTTTCATCATATAAGCTATTTTCGTTTGTACTGGCGAGAATTTAGAGTCATTGATTGTTGAGACTGTCTAAATTTTGATGAATGAGTCACACTCATCGAAGCCGTCATGTTGGATTTTCCTGCTAATGACCACTCTAAACCTATGATGGTACCTACAGGATGGTACCTATCGTAGAGTTTGACGAAAGATATGATTTTATTTTTTATTGTTATGTATGGTAGAGAGACGCTTGTCTTTCACTCCTTCACTCCCTTCTTTGTCATTATTTTGACATTTTAACATTTTGACAGGAAGGGCAAAATCATAAATTATTATGATCCTGCTTCGTCTCCATAGAGTAGTAGCTGATGACCATATTTCGACGTTACTTAATCTTCGTTCGCCGAAGGGTTGATTCCATTCCGGTTATACTTCCATCCCATTCCTCGCCACTCACAAGATATCCAATTGCCTTCTCCAACTTTTTGGATGGAACCTTCACAACTCCAAATGGTTGACCGTATTTTTGACCCTTCTTGAAGAGGATAAATGTCGGAACAGAATCTACATTCAGCGTAAAAGTTAGTTGCTTCCCACTTTTGCCTGCACTGCTTGCCTTCGCGAAAAGTAAATCACTCCCCTTTTCTTCCTTGAACATACGAGCCATTCGGGTATATTGAGGACTGAGGGTTCTACATAATTTGCAATACGGCGCTGATATGAAGAGGATCGCATCCTTTTCCGCATTCACAATCTCTTCTGTGATATCATGCAACGACTCAATCTCAAAGACATATGGATTCTCTTGCACTTTCTTCTTCTTTTTCTTTTTCTTCTTCGCAGGCTTAGTTCTCGTGCTGCCCATCAATTTCTCTACCTTCACTTCAAATGCGAGCTCGTTGATTGCAGGAAAACCGAAACGAACGGATGCCCCATCTGTGCTGTCCGAGGGCCATATTTCTCTTTCTGCATAATCGGGAAAAGAACAACCTTTGACAAACACTTTCTTCTTCTTATGAGATCCATTCTCGTTACGATCTGTGGAGTAGATAATTTTGAAGTCAAATAGTTTTTGTATGATTGGCCCATAGTTTGTTGGAGGTGGGAGTTCCATACATGGTGATTCAGATTCTTCGTCGTCACTTTCAGCTGTCTCGTCTTCAAAAATAACATCAATTTTTTCAATCTCTTTCTGGTATTCGAGGACGGGATCTCTTGCAAACAATATTCCCTCATTCAATACAATTTGCTGAGATTGCGTCACTGTTGAAATATACCTGTTCCATTGAAACGAAATGAGATGCAATGTACAACATATACTATATCGTATACTTCTGCGTCTCAAATTACTTTCTGCTCTCTCTGGACATGAACATACCTTTTACAATCGTTTTCTCTCTTCAATTTGGAGGCAACTCCGCTCTCGCCTGTTCCAAAGATATTCTCAATGCCAGATTCAAAGTCATTCACGCTTTCAAGATTGGCTTCATCTCCCAAAGTATCAATGACAACATCGAACCGTTCTAATGCTTCGGAGAATCCCTGTTCATCATTAATTGCTGGTGGCATTGCGTCAACTATTTATTCATTGAATGCATGCATTGGTTTGCAATGAAAGGAGGTAAGGAAGAAATGAGCAAACGTTCGTGATACAGCCATTTACATGTGCAATATGCAATACGCATCTTATAGTAAATCCATCCATCCATTCATTCATATATCCATCTATCCATTATTCACTCACCATTACTCTGGTACAGTGGATTCAGAGGTGTATCTTTAAGCGACATGGGTCTCGTTGTTACCATTGTAACATCAATTCCAAGTGAATCCAAGGCCTTGGCTACAAAACAGGCATAATCTCCTCCACCAAGCACCACTGCCTTTTTCTTATCAACATGAGAGGGAGCAACCAAGTCATCTACTGGCAGTGAGCAATATATGCCAGCTAAAGATGCCGAAGCAGTGTATATGGCATCTTCATCCGAGATTCCTTTCGGAATAATAGCAAGGGAATCATTTTTTATGTAAACATCGTCATCAATCTCCACAAGAAAATCTTCATCTATGACAGTATCTGGATCTACTTGTATACCAAGGACTCTATGACCCTTTTCCTTTCCCTTGATTGTTCCAGTTACGAAGGTAATATAGCCTGCCCTTCTTGATGGCAATTTATCGAATGTATCATCATAGACATCATCATCGTCATCATCATCATCATTATTACCTGTAGCAGCTTTCTCCTCTGCGTCAGCAGCAAGAACTGATGCAATCGATATGAACTCAGCCCCATCATAGATTGCGGTCTGTTTCTTTCTGAGAGCCTGCAATTCAGTAATTCTTGTTCGATGCGCTAGGCTGGCATCAAAGGTTTGGTATTTGCTAGGAAAGCTGAGGCTAGCATCTACTTTCTCACTCGCTGAAACAATTCCGTGAGTGGAGAGGGGAGGTGGTGCCGGAGGAAGAAAGGCTAGGGTGAACCTACACAAAAATGATATGTGGAACCCAATGGCTATACATGATTGTGTACATATTAACTTCATTAGCAGAGGAATTTGTAAGTTTGAATTAAAAACTTCTCTTTTTTGTCTGTGTTGATAAGTCTTTGGTGGAGTGCGCCAGTTGTGTTCGTTGCGTGGTATATTTTATATTTTTCATGCAGAAAGATGGCATCGATGGCAGGAGGCAGGAGTCAGCACGTTGAAGTTTCAGCGATGGAGCTTTGAGTGGCCAACACGTTGCGTTGACACTCTAGGAATTCTTAATTGAATTATTCAGTCAAGATCTAAATTACACTAAATCACGTAAATTTGTCGTTGCTCATTTATTCTGCTTTTCTGGATCTTGGATCAATCTTGCTTACTTCCATTCATTCGTAAAGATTAGATAGAATACTTATTATGGTAGCATTTTTTTGTCATGATCGGCTCCACTAATAACACCTTCCCTCCTCCTGCTTTTTTCTGGTGGCTAAACTAGTTCAATTCAGGTCAACTCTTGACAGAGGCACTCAACAATTCATACGTCCACACAATAGAACACTGCATATCTGATTTTATTACATACATTATTTATCACCGGTTTTCGTACTTAGTCGTTGGAAGCTGGTCATTATAGCATAATATAATATATCATGATACACGAAGTGAGACTCCAAACAAATGCTTCCTGCAAAACTCTGAAGGATTATGGAATTATATTCCATCGCAGTAAGAGCTCACTTCATCATAGCAATCTCCAAATCAAATCTTTAGGGGATCAGGTCCAATCCAGAACTCTTGATGAGAGTACGAATTTATCTGACGGATATGAAATCGTTGGTGTCAATGATTCATCATGCCGGGGTCTCACATCCATTCAAGTAGAAAGTATGATCGCCAAGGAAGATGCTGGAGTTACAGTGACAATGCTAGTCCGTGGTGGAGGAATTGTCGACCCATCCATAAGGGGCATGCCTGGAGACTGTCTCTGTGCACGAGGATGCAGTCATTCGCATGCTTGTGAATGTGAATGTTGTATAATACAATAATATTCAGCAAGAATCTAATTATTGACTAAGATTGTCCATGATAATGCACTTACATATTCAGTATTCCCAAACGAAGTTCGGATGCGAAGGACACGCAGGTAGGCAGGCTGGCTCGAGAAATATCCCTGCTCCGATATGAACAAACTTCGTCGTGATGCTGCGACAGCATCATGCAAACCGGCTTTTTGTAGATGTGTTCGGATTTCAGAGGGGGCGCTATTAGGGGTTGGCATCGCATTGCATGTTATTCAAAACTTATTTGTTCTACTGGTATCTTGTATTGGCTCATTGGAATGAGAGTAAAATAAGTGTCTTTATGTTGAATTAGCCCCAAAGTATCCTACATATCTTGTGGGGATATTCGGCTATGGTATGTCGTGTGTCTGATAGTATGTATGGTATATTGATAGCGAGCACACGGCCGACCCATGTGATCGCATACATGCGGCATAGCTGCATCTTGGGGATTCTGGGTCAAGCCAAATATCATTGCTCGCGCTTATGCTCTCCTGGTACTCTACAAGACAATGGAATTGAACCACAATCACACAAAAAATGAGCCAACTATACCCCTAATTTATCGCTATTGGCAACAGATCTGTGGATTTCACCACATGCCTTATACTATTGTGCCTTTGGAGGATACTTAGAATCGTTCCAATTGAACATTAAAAATAATAATAACTCAAAGATTACATTAAACCACTCCTTGGCTCCTTCTTCCTACCTCCTATTTAGGGAGTTCGGGCCTTCGAGCTCTTTTCTGCTGGCACAAGTAACTGCATAACAGTAGATTGGGCTGTTGCTTTCAGCAATTGCTACCATTCATGCCGCAGCGAACCCTATTTGGTAGTAGGAGGAGTACTACTACCTGGCCCGGGGGTATCAGTTTGGTTGCTTGCAATCAGGACTAAGGAAGGTGACCAGGTCTTTATCCGAGCTAAACTTGCATCCGTCCCTACCATGGCAGGAGTTGTCGGTCAAATTATGCCACGATATTGCTTCTTTGGAGAAACGGTAAACTTTGCAAGTGGGATGGAATCTACGTCGAAAAAGATGAAAATCCAATGTGCAGAGATAACGTACAGTCTGCTCAATGATGCACCGACAATGAACTTTTCGGTGACCAAACGGATGGAAGATGAATGCGAGCATTTATTCGTATCATCGCCAGGTAGGTATCGCGTGTGTTTTCTTTTGTAAATTGTGCTCGAGGCTCGTGGTAGTTGGTAATGCAGTTAGATAGTGCGGTTAAGCTGTTAGTGCGCACGCCGCATCCGTGCAAAAAACATCAACACCGCAAGCCGCAAGATCATTGCAGATTGCACAACGACGACCGACGACCACCTGCCACCTGTATGTAGTTAGTAGCAGAGCTGAGCAGAGAGCAGAGAGTGAAAATCAACTTACGTCAAATAAAGGTTTGAAAAGGAAAAGGAAATCATCAGATATGTCTGCAGACAACAATCACATCACCGGCCTCACCGCCCAAATCAACAGCCTACTCCTATCAAAGGAGAAAGAATTGAATAAAAGAGAGGCTGATTTCGATCGACGAGTTAGTCTATATGAGACTGATAATCCTACGATGGGGAATGATACAGATATCATTCAGCTGAATGTGGGTGGTAGTCAAAACATTGCTGTCCTACGTCGTACCCTAACTCAATTCGAGGATTCCGTTTTGGCTGCAAAATTTAGTGGTAGATGGGACGATTCTATGGAGAAGGATCGGGATGGAAACATTTTCATAGATCAGAATTTCAACAACTTTCAAAAACTTCTTGACTATCTTCGAATGAGGATGAACTCTCCATCAAAACAGGTCCCAGAAAAACACAGACCAACGCCGACATATTCCTTTTGTTCCATGCTTGAGTATTACAGTTTGATGCCTGCAGTTTACCCTCACACATGGGTTGGTAGAAATTTTAGCCGTGAAGAGATATCGTATGGTACTGTAGTGCTTTCAACCAAGAGAGTTACTCCCACTGCGGCTCTTGCATTTTACGATGTAGGCGCATTTAAAAAGGCTGGTGTATCAGAATTCACTGTAGAGTTCGAAAAGGGCACAAAGGGTATTGTGGGTTGGGTGAATGGCACTCAAAACAAAGATCATGTTATTCCTCAGCCCTACAAAATTATTCCCAACAGCATCTTCTTAAACGTTACAGAAAGAAAGATCCTTGGCCCTGATACGATTTTGAAGGAAAATATGAATATTGACCACATAAAGTCTGCAACTAAAATCGTCTGTAGACATGATGGGAAGCTACAATATTCCATTGAAGTGCTAGACGATGTATTCGATAGTTCCACTAGCCAGGTGGCCGAAGCGACACTGGTTAGAAGTTCCGTGGGTTCTTATCCTGTTTTTCCATTTATTTCATTCATTGGAAAGGTAAAAGTGTCTGATCTGAAGTACGCCATTGATGAGTTGTAGCATCTATCTTGTACACTCTTCTTAGGATTTGTCAAATAATACTAAATAGAGTGAGAATTATTGGTATGTAGTCGTTTATGTTATGCACCTGAATACATCAATACAATGATGATAATACTGAGGAGCCAACACTAAGTCGAAAGGATTGAACCATTATTTGTTAATGTCCACCAAGCTCGCAAGCTGCTGGTACTGACTAGTCGTCGTCTTCACGGCCCATGGTTAGTCCAGGGAACTCTTCGTATTCATTGGCTTGATTATTATCTGAATCGGAAGTGCTGGCGGAACTATTCATAAATGTCGGTGAAGTTGACGAAGGAAAGTACTTGGTTGGTTGTAATGAGCGAGTAGTTTTACCTGTTGGAGATGCAGTTGGTGGCAAATCGTTGTTTATTACACTGCATTGCTCGTCAAATTCACGTATAAACGCGTCTTCACCGCCAGGACAGGTGCTTGTGTACGATATATATAACAAATCCACTGCTACATCCATCCTCTTGTGCACGCATCTCACCGGCTGCCGAATTAAGGCAGTCAGGAAATGATGTTATTGTTCTGCCTACAGAGAAACATTCGTTGATGCTTAATGGACTTTAGACAAATTCCATCGCACGAGATTAGTACGCTCAAGACGGAATCAGATTCAGGAGAGCTCTCTGTAGCTATGATACTAGGAGAACTCTCTTAGGGAGAATCAAGGACATCAGACATCAGACCAGTTGATTTCGCAAGAGTCCAGCAGCCATGGCCAATGTCACAAGATTCTCCAAAATTGCATGTTCTCAGCAGTTTTGCGGTACACTTGCGTCTTTTGAACTACGAAGATGCGCAATAACTACCTACTATCAAAGTTTATAGGAGTCGTCGTTCAGAGTCGTTTAAGTTTTCTGGTTCGAGCATATTCTAAAACTCCGTGAAAGGGGACTTCACGAGCCAGCAAGGTAGCTAAATTTCTTGCCACGACTGACAGGACTTTACTTTATTGCAATCTTGTAGAGAGTTTTTCCGTTATGACGTAACAAACCTCAAGTGGTAGCAACTCAGTGTTAAATGCATGAGACAGACAGTGTTAAATCGCAACCGAAAAGACCCTTCTCATTCAATGTTTAATGTTTTCATTCCTGGCAAAAACTCCACAGTCAGCATCATGTTCTAGCGACGTATTACTGTCTTTTTTCAGTGTTACTTTCGTTCCTCCATAACTTTTTAATAAGTGCAGTACGTACCTACAGGTATTGCGCATCCGCATCAAAAGAAGGCACAATGAACCAACAAAAGATGACTGTTTCTGAGATGGCAGAGGAAGTCAACAAAATGTACATAGGCGGGGATACAGAAACTGCGATCTCAATGAACGAAGATCTCCACATGTACGTGGAAAATAATGTTCAAAATCCTAATTGTGTACTGGAGCAGGTCGCTGATTCCTATTCTGAGATGAATGCGTGGGAACTAGCTAGGAACAGCTATTCTTGTGTGATTCAAAGCATGATGGACAATACAAGGCATTGCAAGCCGCAGAATGACGACGCCTTGACAAACTTTTTGCCGTCTGCATCTTTCTCTGTCCTTGAAAAATACGCGAATGTCTGCATGCAATTAAGGGACCTCACTGGTGCCATGAGAGCGAACCAGAAGTGCCTTGCGATCATACGATCGAGTTCTCTTGTGGCAGATGGCCCCAATCCTACTAGCCAATCTCCCATAGCAATAGTTGACCCAAGGATGCCAACTGTTCTCTCCAACATTGCCCGCATCCAATTCGTGAATGGATCCATATGCGACGCAATCAAGGTCTACAAATATTGTCTCTCAATGCAACGGAACTTGATAAAGAGAGATTCAGTTGCAGAAGCTAATACTTTGTCAGTACTAGGTCGCATTTTCCGCATGCTTGGACGTCACCGCGCTGCGATTGATTGGCATGAGGAAGCCTTGGAGCTGAGAACTAAAGTGATGGGCGGAAGTCACATGAGTTTGTCATCTGATCTTCTCGCCATTGCCAAAATTCATTACCGGCTGGAAGAGCTCGATCTATCCTTGGCTACTTTCAGCGACTGCCTACACGTCCTTCGATCCAATCCCTGCAGCAGCACAGGCCTAATATCTTCAATATTATGTAACATGGGCATCATCTGTTCGCAGCTCGATGATCAAAGAAACGCACAGGGTTGCTACGAAGAAGCTATTACCACCGCTCGCCCCATCGTTGACAGTGATCCTGCTTGCCGACCAATCCTTGCAAAATCCCAATATTATCTTGCAACTATTCGACAGGCACAAGGAAGTATTTCCATGGCCGTCGATTGTGCCGAAGAGGCAATTCAATATGGTCTACTACTGGAAGGCAGTGGTGACTTATTGAGCATCCTACGATTTCTTTTGCAGCTTTATTCTTCTTGTGAGGATAGGGAAAGAGTGCAATTTTACTCCGATAAAATTGCAGAAATTGAACACAAGGAGGACGATAGTGGTCAGCGCAAGAAGCCTAGAGGGCCTAGATCACATGGAGCACCAGCAGCTTGATATGAGGTGGATTTCGTGCAATATTTTCATAAATTTTTGGCTAATTAATAATGTACATTTCATTTTTAAGGTTGCCAGACTATGTAATTTAATATGTGAATAAAAACAATGATGAATTATAAAACAAGAATTCTTTTGTCACTGGTTCTCCAGCTATTTTTGATGATTTTCAAGAAAGAAGAGGCATGCAGACGTGTATCATGAAATAAGAAATAATGTTCTGATGCTTCTGGTTGGTCGTTGAAGTTTGGAGGCGTTGGAACAGGTCATAAAGCTCGAAATGCCAGTTTTGCAGCATCCAGACATTTTGGTCTCTGCAAGCTTTAATGTTGAAACTGTTGGCAGCAAGTTCTAATTCGGCCACGTTTATCCCCCCACTTCCCACTCCCCCCCCTAATAAATTTCATACAAGACATGACATTATCACTGTCCTCACTATCCACCCACTTTACTTGTCTATTAGGCATGACATCAACGCCTCCAAGAAAGCGATCCCATGAAAGCGTTGGTTCAGGTGGAGGATTGCTTATGCCAGAATTTGATGGAGCGTCGGATCGAGCGTCAAAACGAGGCCGCTTCGAAAATACTTCTTCTGCTGTTGTTGATGTTGATGATACTACTGCTGCTGCTGATATTGCAAAGAATACCAACTGTAGTTCCTCACGCACATTATTCTTGCAGTGTCATTCAATGATGCTTCAATCCCTCTACCAATCAAATGATAAGTCAATCATTCCATCCTCAACCTGGGACCAAATATCAGCCTTCCTTTCCCGCCGCCAAAAGCTCCTCACCCTCGTCCAGAAATCCATACATCTATCTGCTCTGCTGTCCGAATCCAGATCCATTTGCACCAAGCCGCCCCTCACGGCTCCGCTCAAACGAATGAACACATCTCTTAAAACAGAGTCAAAATTCTCCTTCTCTTTCATCACTCAATCGCAGCAGGGACAGATTCATTCTCTCAATCTCAATTCGCCTACTGCTACTCGTGTCAACCGAGACGTGCTTTCTCCATTCTATAGAAAGAATTTCGGAGGTGCCGGTTCTTCCGGTCAGAAACGAATTAGAGGATATATTCATAGGAGACAGAATAAGAGTCAGGATAGAGAGATGTGCCGAGATAATAATACTTTCAATTCGATGAATTTGGTCACTTCCATTTTGCAAAAGAGATACAGGGCTGCAGTGCTCTTGGTACAGAAAGAAAGGGAACCTTTCTTGCCGCTCTTGGAAGATATTAAGGAACACATTCATACGCTGGACAAACAGCAGAAAGATCTGGAGAAGCATTTGACGAAAGAATTTGATGTGAGTAATATGACTGAGCAACAGCTTAGATTGGCTGCGAGTCATGTTGGCTTTGGAGGGGGGAGGGTTTCTGACACTTATACAGAAGGGAGGAGTGAGATTGCAAAGATACGATGTCGGTTGGGGCTTTGGAGGGCGCTCAGTGCAAGTCTTGAGAGTGTTATTTGTAGTCCTCTCTAATTCTAATTATTTACAGATGAGTCGCTACACTGCACACGACTATGGTACTGTGTACTGCATTATTTTTCATTTGGGGAACTTGTTAAAAAAATCTTATTCCGTGCAATAAGCATTGTGTTGAATTGTGCATCATGTGCCGGAAAATGGGAGGATTTTTGAGCTTTTGTAGACTAGCATCTATATTCTCTGCATGTTTCTGGCTTGCTAGCTTGCTGCACCCCCCCCCCTTGACAAGGAGAGGATACAGGAGAATGCGTTGGCATGAATGATGGGAATTTGACCCAACTTTTCTCTGATAGCACGCTACATACTGATAATTGAAGGGGCTGGGCTGATACACCGAATGTGCTGCACATTTTAGTTGGTGGTGTCACTAATTTGTAAGTGACGCACCTTTTTACAAGAAGGTGATGAAAAGATAACAATGCTGATAAAATGGTCTCAACACGATTGAACTTCTACTGGCGGGTGATATCAATGACATGATGGAGCCTATCACTGATAATCCGATGTTGGTCATCCTCTCATCTCTCATCATCTTCATTAGCTAGTGCATCATGATGCCATCATGTACTCATAATTACAATAAAAGAATTTAAACAAATCATTTTCCTCCGTCATCCTTGATGATAATATGATGGATTCTATTGATCCTCTAATGATCGTCCTCTAGCTATCCTACCGTCACCATCATGAGTGCATCATGCCATCATGCCATCACGCCTTGCATCATTTTTGATTTGAATGAAAGGATTCAAACAAAAGATCCTTCGTATGGACTCTCGTATGGTCATATTTACACACAAGACACAAGCTGACTCCTGACAGGACCCCCGGTCATAATATAGCCAAATAACTCATCCGACAGGGATGAACGCACCCCCTTGCCACGGGTGAATAGAAAACCAGATAGTAAACTTTGTTAATTGTTACGTCATGTGGCGTTTAAAAATGTAAGTCCCATATCGTTTGTCACCCGTGGCAAGGGGGTGGGATGAACGCACATACAACCGGCAGCGCAACGGCTATATTTTGATGATCGTTGAACAAGAGGAATGAGGCAACGGAGCAACGGTTACAAAGGACAGCCTGGACGTAAGAAGTCGCAAGCAAGGTGGAAAATAAGAACACATCTGCTTGAGTCTTGATAGGTCTTGTTGAGTCATTATACAAATAACTCATCAAACAGGGATTTGTATATCATTGGACACCACATCAGGTCACATCACTACACAAGATCAGGATACAATCGTAGTAGTAGCAAACTGGAATTATCAGTAGCCACAACAACAGTAGTGTCATTAGATCCAAAGAAGATTCAAGCATTCAATGATGAGAATCACAGCCTTTAATTTTTTGGTGGTGTCGCTATCCTTGTCTTCTCTAGGCTTTGCTCTGGTGGAATTCAAGAGAGATTCTACAAGTAATGACCAGCAAGCAGCAGCATTACCAGAAGATTGTATCGTATCCGATAATGGAGATGCCACCTGTAAATCCGTTGACAATCAGAACTCCAGCATCCGTGAAGCGACCACCAATGATGATGATGACGCCTATGATTTCCATGATCAAGAAGACGACTATCAAGATGATGATGATGATGATGAAGTTGACTATGAATCAAAAGAAGAAGTAACACAAACACAAAAATCGGCTACAATGCCTTCCGCCCCCCTGGCGGATTGCAAGGATAACCACGATCTCTGCAGTTTCTGGGCAAGCAGTGGAGAATGCATTAACAATCCAAAATATATGCTCAAATCCTGCAGCAAATCCTGCAACAACTGCAATAATCAATCCCCACCGGTATCCCAAACACCGAAACAGAGGCGCCTCCTAGAAATAAATGACTTGCTGACGATCGTTGCGCAATACGGAGATCCGCAGAAAGCCGAAGGGAAGGGAAAGGATTCGACCATGCTCGTCGTTAGAAAAACTATTGATTATATGCAGAACTTTATTCATGCAGAAAAACCGACTCATAGGCTTACCAAAGAAGTCATTGATGCCTGTTCAAACAATCACAAACTCTGTGCCTTTTGGGCATCCATTGGAGAATGCGAGAACAACATGTCTTTCATGCAGACAAAATGGTGAGTTGTCAAATTATTTTGGACCAATTTGAATTGTATGCGTTGCACTATTGTGCATTATTTGCAACATTGTATTCAATGAAATGCAATGCAATGTAATATCATACAGTGCAGTCAGTCAGTCAGGAATCATCATACGATCAACTCTGACAAACTCTCCCACGTTTCCCTTTCAAACAGTGCACCCTCCTGCCAATCCTGTGCCAACATTGATTTTGACACTCGATGCCCCAGACGCTCCGAAAAGGCATCCCCATCCCTCCTTCCTGGTCATCTGAATCGAATGTTTGAACGCATTGTTGCCAACGCTCCAGGGAACCAAACGGAAGAAACACAGCTTCTTGCGCAGCAGAAACAAGTGCAAGACGATGGAGTACCGTATTATACCGTTCACGTTCATTCCAGACCCGAGAGTGTTTCCAGTATTACAGATGTAGATCATGATATTGTGAGTCGAAAAGCTGATCTAGAAGAAGCTCCATGGGTCGTCACCTTTGATAACTTTCTGACGGACGAGGAATGCGATCATCTCATTGAACTCGGTCATATAGGGGGGTATCAACGGAGCAAAGATGTTGGTATCCGGACAGCGGATGGAAGCTATAGCGGGAAAGTGAGTACTACTCGGACGAGCGAAAATGCATGGTGCTCGGGTAAGACTGGTTGCAGGGATGATGCCATTGCCACTCGGGTGAGGGATAGGATTTCGAATGTGACCCAGATTCCTAGTCAGAACTTTGAGGATTATCAAATGCTGAAATATGAGAAAGAGCAGTTTTATCAGTTGCACCATGATTATATCCCTCATCAGAGGGAGAGAGCGTGCGGCCCGAGAATATTGACTTTTTTCTTGTACCTTTCCGATGTGGAGGAGGGAGGAGGAACGGGCTTGGATCAGATCAACGGGGGGCTCGTAGTCAATCCTAAGAAGGGCAAAGCGCTGCTTTGGCCTAGTGTGTTGAATTATGATCCGAGTGAAAAAGATGGGAGGACCACTCATGAAGCAATCGCTGTGAAGGAGGGGACTAAGTTTGCTGCAAATACTTGGATTCATTTGTATGATGTGATTGAGTCGCAAAAAAGGGGTTGTACTTAAAGGATTTGAACACTTTTATGCAAGATTTCAAGATGGTATTTTTGTAGGAAGGAACAATTTTATGAACGATAGGCTTAACTTGTTTGAATAATTACAAAGCGTGTATCTAGGCATACATTTTATGAAGGATTGGCTCTAGTTTTAGTTCTTTATCGAATACGAATGATTTTCAATTCAATCCACCTGTTGCATCAGACAGCTGCTCTCCTCTTGACAAGCAGTATCAAGATTATTAGGGTAGCCTCCTGTCAAGCTCAGATACATATCCATATATTTGGCGATACCAGAGTAGCGTACCAGAAAAGGAAGTAATTTCGATAATTCAATGTGAATATCTAACAAGTTCGATGAGCTCACTCGCGCTGCCCATTCCCACGTGCCTCTCTCCTCTCACTATATGGGAGAAATGCGTAAAAATAAGTATTATGAGTGCTTCACAGCCATTATATTCGCGAGACCATTCTTCCTTCAATATTTTGTTTAACAACGGTAGCTGCGCAGCTGAAGTAGTATTTTGAGAGGATTTGATTGCAGAGGAAGATTCAAATAATGTGTAGTACATACTCATCATGTTAAAATGCAGCACAAATCTTTTTCTATAATTTCATTTGATAGTCAATCTTGCGAGAATACCACCAGATTTAAGTTGGTAAGGTTTTCTGATACTGCACTCGCATGCATACAAGTTCATAGAGGTCTCTGCCTAATGGATATTATTAAAAATTAGTAATCATCTCCCCTGGAAACAATTTCTTTACAGGTTGGACGTAGCATGATAGTATGTTCATACTGAGCAGTGTAACTTCCCTTCACATCCACCAGAGGAGGGTACGGTTGAATGATTCCCACGTCACACAGGTTCTTCAATGCACCCATATACTTCTCTTGCTTCCCCTTGCTTCCGTTGACAGCAGCAGATCCACCATCCTCGCGTTCCAGCCATCTCCTACAGAATGCCAATGTCCCAAATGTCTTGTTAATATGAGCCAAGAGCTTCTTGGAACGTGGCAAACGCAATGGCACATGAGGGGCGTGGAAGTTCTTCATGTAATGCGAACACTCCAAGTCCTCCACAATGTATCCTCGTCCAGTAGTTCCAAATGTTTCAATGGCATACATCTCATCTTCCTCCATCTTGGTGGTATCTCCACCCTTGACAATGGGGACACTTTTCCCCGCATGAATCTGGTATGGACCAATGGAGTGCCCATTCAGGTTTCTTATACATTGCACAGGATAAGTTTTCCCATCCAGCTCAATTTCGTAACTCTCCATGACCTCCTGAATCGCCTCTCCGACATCACAAAGACGGACATCAATTCCAGAAGTCTTGATACCAGCTTCAGTAGCTTCTTTAACGGCATCAAGGAGAGGATCATACCTGGGATTGAAAGCAACAGTCCACGCTGAATCAATAATCCTTCCATCGATCTGACAACCGAAATCAATCTTCATGACATCATCATACTGTAGCACAGTATCATCACCGGTATTGGGCGTATAGTGCGCAGCAACATGGTTCAAACTACAACCAGTAGGAAATCCAATTCCTCTCCTCAATCCGTCTTCTTGAATCAATTCTCTGTTCTTATTCTCGAGCATGTGGCACATATCCGTCAGCTTAATACCAGGCTTGATGAACGACTGAGCATAAGAACGAACCTGACGATGGACCTCAGCCGCTTGCCGGACCTTCGCATAAATATCCTCCTGCATACGATCATGCGCGCGTTTCTCGGCACTTGATTCGCGGTAAGTATTGGATTCGAGGGGATGCGGGGTAATTTCTCCCTGGGGGTATTCCTTATTCTTCTGCTCGAACAGTTCTGATACGGGGATGGTAGGGGGGTTCGTCTGGCCGTGCTCGAGGTAGTAATCGGTAAAATATGTTTTGCCGAGGAAGCGACCGTGGGGTTTGAGGGAAGGGATGCCACCCGCTTGGAGCGATGCATTCGCTTTCTTCTTTTTCTTTTTTTTGCGCTTCTTTTTCTTCTTCTTTTCGGCTCCTTCGACGGCTTCGATGTTGGTTGCTTCATCTTCGTCGTCACTGGCTTCATCCTCCACGGGTGGAGTGGTTTCTTCTACCTTGGCTTCTTCTGCAGTCATTTTAGTTGATGTGAGGTGTCTTGGGAATGATGAGTGATGAGGGATGGATGCAACAGTGAGAAACAAATGAGGATATAGTATATGTATATGATTAGATACTCTAGTTTCAATTGATGATTCTTAATAATGATGCCATGTGCGTTTCGGGAGGTTTTGGGTTTTGGATCTTGGGGTTGATGAG
>Ga0306864_1000560_pt1 | contig 16910 bp, 19 predicted proteins | sample AntRauTorckE5430_FD_190448 | JGI IMG/M metagenome (GOLD analysis project Ga0306864, IMG submission 190448) | Saline lake microbial communities from Rauer Islands, Antarctica - Metagenome Torckler E5 #430 (v2) (version 2) | ecosystem: Environmental > Aquatic > Non-marine Saline and Alkaline >...
ATGTTTTTGTTCTGTTAGAGGGAAGCACTATGATAGGGATCAAGATTTCTCAGTTCTCATTCACCATTCACATAAACTCTCCTTTCGACTCCTCAGACAACAGGACGAAGGGCGCAGGAAGGAGCAGGCAGGCAGGTCCGTATGCCAAACATGCAGTGACATTGAACAACTATTGGTGTGTTGTGAGGCTTGTTCTCATTACACCATTCCGGTCGGGATTTTTGTCTATCTACGCGTAACAATACTAATTATTCACATTTTCGCGCCAGAAAAAGACAGGAGCAGCGAGATAAAAAATGACACAAGAAAATCCTGAGCGAACAACTCCTCTTTTTGTGGCTATGTACTCCTTATTAGGCAGTAGAGCTAGCTATAGTAGAAACAGTAGAGAGAGTAGAGCTTGCAGTATTAATAGCCATCTAGAGAAAGTAGGACTGTCGTGGGCCAACTAGCTAGCAAAAACAGACCGAGTTTACCCATGCACATCTCACACTTCAACTTTTACGATTGTTGTGAGTATCTTTCTGCTGACCCAAGCGAGATTTATGTTTGGGTCCTGCAGATTCTAGGAAGAATTCCATGGAAAATTTATCACTTGCCTTGATAAGGCATACTTCATCCAGCCTCGTTTATCGAAGCCCTTTGACTCTGAACGCATGATACAAACATTAGTAGCAGCAACTAAAGATATTTCATCTTCTTCCATGGTGCATATTATGATCCCCACGATGATGGTAATTCTAGTATTGGTCAACAATCTTGCTCCTCTGACATGGTGCTTGCAGTATCCATCACTACCCTCTTCGTCACTTTTGTGATATATGGCATTTGGAGTAACTTTGATTTTAAGAACTTGATGAAGGATATACACATGTCGAGATGGTTCAGTACAACCACGAACCACGAAATAGCGATTCATAAAAACGGAATGGAAAAATAACAACAGTTAAGCCACAATATAATTGGAATACTAAAGTGCAACTGCCTTCGAAGAATGCATTTGGCAAAAAAAATATTGAAGTTGATGATGAAGGAAAGGCAAGTTACAACAGGAGATTTGATTATAAGGCAGTTTGATGGTGGGAAGAAGGACGTTCCATCAATCGAAGATAATGGTTTGAGGTGCATTGTAGATTTTTGCGCAAGTTTGTACTATCAGGTCCCGAAGTAAATGCAATCAATTTTCCTGGTCACCGGGAGTTTTTATTAATTATCACGAACCCAACGCCAATTGAGAAAATCAGTTTGACCCAAAATACCACTTCTATCAACATATGCATTGTAAGCGTTCATGCGTTCATCTAATAATTGAAAATAATCGTTGTCTTTTGTTCCGAATGTTCTGCCAAGCCTTCGACTGCGATCAACCTCATCAATCATTAGAATTCCATTGTACTTTGCTGAAGCTGTCATTGGATACAACTTTCTCATTTGCAAATGTAGCTCCATCTCTGTTGGGAGGCTGGCATCAGGTCCCGAAAAATTCTCCTTTCCAGTCCCAAACTCATTGTCTACAGTCCCACCTCCAATTCTACCCTTCTTTCCTACTCTTCTGTAATTCTTATTTGGCATATGCCATACTGTCAATTGACCAAAGTTCTTTATTGGGATCAATTGCTGCACATTGCAGTGCCTTTTCCCGTGTAACATCTGCGAACTCATCCAGACGCGTTGCGTTCCTTCAGTGGGCTGTCCAGGATTATTTTTGCTTGCAGGGCGTTGCCGAACTTTATCAAAATTGCATCCCTTTCGCGCCTTCCATGCTTTCAATAAGTCTTTCGTAGCCATGAACATTCCCTGGTGATGATTTTGCATTGCGACATAACGCATCTTAACTTCTGGTTGAGGTGCGACATCAATCGATTTGCCAAAAAGTGGTTTCCACAAATGCTCCCAATATACTCGCGTCACATTTTCAGTGGCATGACGAGTCTTGTCGTCAATGATAATATCTGGCGGATAGTTGTATTCGTAGCGTACGATTCCAACATTGTAATTTTCAGCATGGCTCTTGCCAACGAGCTGTTCTACACTTTTTGTTTCTTGGATATAGGCATTGATTGTCGTTGGGGAAACCTTGATATCATCCTTGAAATGTTGTTAGGTTAGAATATTATGTGAATGTAAATAATAGTATATTTCTTCTACGGTATTAAATATACTTACTTCTGAGTAGATAAACAAATCATATTCATCAATCTTATCATAAAACAGGTCTCTGTGACGATCTACCAGATTCAATCTAACAGCCGGTGACTGTACTGCAATTGTGATTGTCATGCCTTCACACGACAATCTTGCATTCAATAGATCGATCAGTCCAACTGGACAAATGCGGCATTGTAGAAGTTAGCAACTGCACTATGTCATTTCAGATGCGCTATTGTCAATTACAATTTTCTTACCTGTGTACGGTAGAACTGTATGTATATATAAATCAATTTTTGCTCCTGCAACGCACACATCCTGATATGAATCCAATACTTCTTCCAAAAGAGGAAATTGAGCGAAATCAAAGGAAGCTAGCGCAACAAGAACACGAAGACCCTGAAGTCCCTTATTCCTAGTGACGTCCATTCGAGAAGGCATGTTCGCAATTGGTGCGGGAGCCATGTTGGCATTATTTGTCTGGGAGATATGGGTATGTACGAGGACTGTTGAGCATAGCATGCATCCAAATAGAAATGATATCAGCATGTAAAGTAGGTGAAGGGGAGAAAACCCTGGATTCCTCCTTGACTTTTTGACCATCTTTAGTCAAAGGAATATGACGAGACAGCGTGATACAGAAAAGATGAATACTAGTTAGCACAGGAGTGCATTATTTGTAATAAAGCTTTAGGTGGGCTCGATGATTATTACAATAAATTGTTTTGCTGTTTTCAACAGAAGAAATCTAGAGAAATGACAAATAACTTGCTTAAAAAACACTAATACTCGAGCTTACTTGTAGCCGGTATGTAAAATAATATTAGGTTATGGAGGGGTTCTAATACTCGAGCTTACTTGTAGCCGGTATGTAAAAGACTATATTAGGTTATTTACGCAGAGCGCACACTGACAATACAAAAAGACGGTCGCTCCTTGACCAACATGATATCTACCTGGTAGTGACATCATTTGCGTGGGTTTGGAATCCTTTAATTTGCTCTTGATGAAAATGACGACATGAAAACGTGGAGAGAGTTTGAGTGAAAAAAATAGAATCATGACCAATATTATTTTGGCATTGAGATGCAAACAATCTACCATAGTTCTTGCACTACATCCTGAAAACTCTTTCTCATAATTCAAAATAGTAGCTGATATGAATATTCATGCTTTTGCACCAAAAATCATTTTGGGAATAGCCGAAATGGTGAGTACGTAATGTGCATAGTAATCATTTTACGAATATAACAAGGCCTGTGGTGCTGCTGTGCATTCCAACATTTCTGTACTTAACAAGATCTTTGCAAATTGTCAGTCGTCGATACTTTGAGCTCATGTCAAACATTTCGTGATTAACGGAAAGAAAGAAATCGAGCATATAGAAAACAGAGAAATTGGAATAAAAGAGCGGCCAAAGAAAGACGCAACAGAGCATTCCAAATCACTGTATTATGAGGCAATACAAACGCCAAGAAATCATGAGCGCTCACAAGGTTGAAATATTGACTCAAAGCAGGCGTGCGGAGGAACAAAGAGTGGGGGATTTACAACAATACAGGAAGGAATGTCAACGCCTTTGTATCAAACCTAATAGAAGGGCGAGTGCTCAAACACATAACACAAATGAAGAGGAAAAACGCCAGTGCTTAGAACAGAGGAGAAAAAAGGATGCTCTGGAACGGGACGAAATTGAGAGCATAGAAAAAGAGAAAAAGGAGCGAGACATAGAACAGGAAAAGCTCGAACGAGAAATTCAGCGCATATGCGAATCTAGCGAGGAACTAAAAGAGCTTGAACGAACAATTAAAGTTGCATACGTCAACAAGGAGAGAGCCGCTCAGCATCAAGAATCTTTGCTTTTACAAAAGGTCGAAGGTGTCAGAGAAGAGATCATCGAAGAGAAAATGGAGCAGAAGCGACGAGAGCTGATCCAAATCGAGGAACAAATGGAAGGGATGAAGAGGCAGCAACTAGTTGCGCAAAAGCTTGGCCTACAGGATCAGATGAAAGAACGCGAGGTAAGAAATAATAAATTTTTAGCATCATTCGCGAGATGAGTAGCTTGGAATTAATCTCATGCTCGTTATTCCTTGTCCATCAACGCACAGAAACTATTAGAAGAGACCAGATTGAACGCACTGAAAGACACAGGAGTGGTGGATCAAATTTTAGCACAGATAAACGAGGAGTCCCGATTTGATTGTGAAATGAAGAATAGGAAGAGGGAAGAGACCAAGGCAAGCATTTGCCAATATCAAAATGAACGCGAAGAGTACAAGAGAACTTTCACCCAGCAAGAAAAGGTGCAAGAAGAAAGCATTAATGCATACAGCAAAATGATGCAAGATAGAGAAGATGAACGACAGCGCAAAGACAAAGATGAGGAGGTACAGAAGAAATTGTTGTGGACAGCTGTTGCTGAAAACACCAAGAACTTCAACAAATCAAGAGACGAGTACAACGACTTGCGTGACTTGCTTTGGGACCAAGAGAGGCAGGAGCGTGAAAAGCAAGAGGAAGAAAAGCTTTGTAGAAAGAAGCTTCAACGGAAAGAAGAATTGCTTTGCCAAAATCGAGAAGAGATCGAAGCAAAGAAGGTACTTATGGCTAAGATGGAAACCGAAGAAGAAGAGCTTGAAATGAAGATGCTGGAAAAGTTTGCGACTGATGAGCGCGATGAAATGCAAAAGCAGCTTGATATAATGAGAGCCAAAGAGCTCTATATCGACAAAGCAAGATGCCAGAGACAAGAAAAAAATCATATTTCTAGGGAGGAAAGGAATAAAGAATCAGAAGAGAGTAGTAAGGCTGCAGAGTTTGAAACGTACAAGCAAGCTGTCATAGCGGAAGCACACCGGCGTTTGCTTGAAAAGCATTCATCGCAACTGCAAGGTTTTCTGGACTGACCAGAAAGGAAAGTCAGAAAATCATAACGATTAGTGCTTTTATATAGTCTCGTAAATTCCAAGTAATTATCGACTACTGTAAAGCAAAAACCCCTGCAATTGTTTTCTATTTCTCTGTGGTTATGTTCTTTCTTGTATAATGACCATCCAAATATTGCTTCAAAGTTCCTCCTACACTGCTCCATGTAGTTGTCTTCCATACAACAACACTTTCCAAGAGAATCCTATCGCAGCAGTATCGCAGCTAGAATCCAATCCATTCTTTCTGCATTCCAATTTATGGCTTTTGCCCCCAAAACGATTGCTCACTTAGCTCACTTTTTGTTCAACACGCAAATATATAGTTCGTAAAGTTACAATTGCTTCAACCAATCTTTTTGCATTCCATCAAAGCCGAAGAAAGAAGGATTTTATTCAATAATATAGATATTGCAGGACGCGTGATGTCCAATACTTGGGGACAAATAAAAAGTAATCTTGTTTCATTTCTGCGCCTTGCAACACATCATTCAATTCACACATCTTTACAATGTAATTTCAATTTAATAAATGCAGGACACAATGTGGTTTGTATTTGGAAAATAAAATACGACTCATTTTGTACATCGCTGACGTTTTCCTCATTACTTCCTAATGTACTGTACTTGTTTCTTCCTTTGTTGTCCCTATTGATTACTGCTATGCACATGCTGCAGAAATCTGGCAAGTTCCATTGGCGCAAACGAAGCAATGGGTATTTCTTCATTTTCTTCAATACGATGGAATAGGTGGCCGAGATGACCTCCATATTCAGTTCTTGCGAGCTTTAAGGGCGCAATACCATCAGCATCGCAGTCCTTTTCCCAAGGAAAGTAATCTGGATTAAAAAATGGATCGTCTGCCGCGTTTAATACAAATGTGGGTACGGCAATATTGTCTACCACAGGTAAACTTGCACTCTTATCATAGTAATCAAATCTATCTGTGAAGCCGTACAGAGGAGCAATCATTCCATCTTCAATCTCTGCGATAGTCGTCGCATTCATGCACTTCCAGTAATCAAATACATCGGTTTCTGTGTTTCCATCTAGAAATCTATCCGTAATGTATTCTACCTTTTTCTTCATGGATTTAAGCACGGAACCAGCATATACAATCCTATTGAATTCATCGTCAATAAGTTGCCTCCAATGAAAGCTCAAGGAGAAAGGTGCTCCCGAGACAGCCGCACCCCTAATATTGTACTTATCAACTGCATCCATGCTCAAATCTCCAAGAAGCTTCATTGCTACATTTGCTCCCAATGAAAATCCAGTAATATACATGGGCCTCTGAGCTTCTTCATTTCTCTCCGCCCATTTGTCCAAAAATAAAATCAAGTCGGTGGTCCATCCACCGTGGTATTGCAATAAAGTATCATTAGGATTACCACAGCAACCTCTAAAATTGACACATGCTACATCCATGTTATTTTCACCATATGCTCTAGCCATGTTTTGACAGAGGGAAGAGTTTGAGTTTGATTCCAGTCCATGAATGATAATGACCATTCCTTCTCCACCGCCTTCCATTACTGGATCTCGAAATTTGTAGTCTACATTGAAGAAATCACCATCTAAAGTGTCAAACCTCTCCCGCTTGTCCCAAAAATCACAGTCACTCTCTGAAGATGTAGCACCAGTGATCGCTGGAAGAACGTCCAACACTGCTCTAGCCACGGGCAGGACCTCTTGTATAACATTTGTTTTTTCAATATAAGCAGCACCTTGATGATCGCGAATAAAAACGCCCAAAATTGTTTGAAAATGTCTGTTCCGCAGGAGTGGATGAGGATTGTATTCTTTGGGAATGAAGGAGGACGATACATGGATTCCTCGCTTTTGATTCTCTCGAAGCCTCTGTTCCGTGACAATGCTTAGGTCAGATGATATGGGTATGCTTACTTTGGCTTGTGAGCGTGCCTCCTCGACGAGGTTCTGCTTTGTGGAACTACAGATGCCAGTGAGAGGCTTAGAACCTGAGTTTACGTTGGGGGTAAAAGCAAGAGACGACTCGAAACTAAGCAGCACATGAGCTGAGATAATGATACTGAGAAAAATTGACTTCATGTTCTTATTGTGTAAAGGCAAGTTGTTGTGTCCTGTTAGAAATGATGACCTGGTTTTGTATCGTAGATGTAGATGTACATGTATATACTTGTAAGGGCTGTTAATAGTATAATGTGGGTAGGTGTGCGCTGCTGGACGGTGGGATGGTTGATGTGGTTGGTGGGTGGTGGGTGGAATAAGAATTTGGGATGGAAAGTGAAAGTGTGAGCTGCGCTGGCGAAGGCCTGTCCAGTCAGAATGTCATAAGGCCTTGTAATGACTGTCTCAAATTCATTTTTTATTTTTTATTTTTTATGCATTGTGGATGATGATGGTGTGGCATCTGGCATCTGGTGGCTGGTGGCAACCATACTCATACATGTGGCAAACTATGATGGTGGCAAATAGTTTTATTTGTTTTTAATACCTTTCGTATCCGAGCAATGTAAACCGTAAAGTCCTATTGTTCGTTAGCTATAAAGGTTCATTTTTGGCAAGAGGAATGCAGCATCTGTGGAATGTGGCGCCTGTTTTCTCACCGAATCTCATAAAATGTGGAATGATTACACCGATAATAAACGAAAAAATTTCACAAGATGCTGTAGCTACTTTTGAGGCATACTGTTCTTCAAAGAACCATGCAGGCGTCGGAGCAGCAAGCTCGCAATCTGCATCTTCCACAAAATCAAGAAGAACAAGGCATAGAAAAGGAAGGTCGCCATCTCAATCATCGAATTTGAACATATCCCAAGAGGCAGGAATAGGTTTGACCATCAACGACTACTTCTTCGAGCACCAGCGAATCAATGGCTACATCAACGGAACCCCTATTCTTTCTCGATCACAGGAAATTCATGAATTGAATGACACTATTTTATTAGAAGTGGAGAAATATCTTCTACTGTTGGGCGGTAAAACTTCAGACGTCACAGAAATGATACACAGTGGAATACTTTCTTTGGACATGTGGTCCGCGATACAATATGGCAAGGGAGCCAACCATAAAGATCATGTCCATGAGGGTGTTTTAGTATCAGGGGTTTATTATTCAAGCGTTCCAGAGGGTAGTTCCCCACTCTTATTCCACAAGCCTTCAATAAACAATGATGGAACACACGAGTACAATGCAGAACATGAAGAAGCAAGAACAACTGACAGCATTCACATTTTGGAACCAGAAGAAGGACAGATTGTCCTATTCCCACCTTGGTTATTGCACGGAGTGCCCCCTATGTTAACGGGTGACAAACCTCGCATATCGTTTGCATTCAATTTAAGTGGGGCTTATGCAAAAGGAGATCCATGGGCAGTGACAAAGAATTGAATAGCATTATACATATACTGTGTCGGAAAGAAAGTTGTGTGAAGAAGAATTGTTTGTTGATCAGCAACGTACAACAGACAACAAATGTCATTCCTGGTAATATGTCTACGAATACAGTACACAAATTTAAACGATTGCCGCGACCTATTTTTCAGCTGAGTTGTCATACGTCTTCAATAATCATCTATGTGCGAACTGTCACATTTGACCCATCAAGATTGTGAGATTGGCGAGTCCTCATCAATTATGCCATACCAGACACGGGTATGAACAAGGAACAAGTCAAGTACACGCTCCTGGCAATAATTGTTAACTTTGTAATGCAATTGAGAAACTTATAATACTTTGCTAATTATTGCCCCAATACATACACGCATACTGAATGTTTACCAACTGAAAACTTGCTGTTTCAAATTACAGCAATACAGCTAGCTAGATACACTGATCTAATATGTCCATAAAAACCTGATCGTAGCAAATATTGCATTTGCATCTATTCTGAGATCTCTTTTTTTGTAGCTAGCCGAGCACTTCTTCGGGACATACTTTGCTGAACCGATGGATGGCTGTGAGATAGTCCAGTTTTTCTTTCATCATTTTGTCCCGCAAAAGATTCAGATGATTTCACACTACTAATCGACGCTGCTGTATTTCGTGCCGAAGTGCGAGATTGCCGACTTGAGCTTGTATTTCTAGAACTACTTCTCTCTTGTTGCCCTTTCTTTGTTTTCAGGGAATCCCTTTCTTTCCTCCACTCTTCCAACGACTTCCTTTTTTCCTCGTTGATCCTCGATCTAACACTCCTTCTTGGTCTAGAGTGCTGATAGAATTCGCTTTTAACACTTCTTACACTCATGTCATCTGCATCATTGATTCTCTTCGGTGACGGAATAGACGGCAATTCAAGGTCAAAGAGAAAGTCTCGAATGCGAATATTATCATCACCTGTAATAAATTTTCTCATGCTATTCCCAACGCTTCGTCGTGACGACAGGGATATGGTATCATCATCATCAAAATGCAAGGAATTCTTATCACGCTGGAATCCTGTTTCAGGATTGGGTCTATTCGAATGCTTCAAGGGACTCTTGGATGTCTGAGAGAGTAAAGATGCCTTGGTCTGTTTGAAAGCCACGGACGGAGGTCTATGTAATATATTTTTCTTTCTTGGCGACAATGACGATCTTATAGATTGAGATTTTCCTAAAGGTATTCTTGTCTTACAGCCTGTGCTATCATTATTCGGCATGAATGGGCTCGAGACAGCAGCATTGGATTTGGGCCGTCTATGTAGCGATTCAGGTGTCGGACGCGAGCTTGTCTTTGAAATATGATAATCCTGAGAAAATTTACGCAGGTGCAGGCTACTCGCTGCCACACGACTCCTTGCGATTGGTGATGTCAAAGATGACGATTGTAGACTAGGTTCTATACTATGAAGAAGTCTGGTTCTGCGTGGAGATTTAGGACTTGTGATTGATTTATCGGAAGGACTGACGCATGCACTAAGAAGTGTAGTTGCTGTATTGAGCATGCGTTCATTTGGACTGTTCCCGTCATTATTATCAACGTCACTGTCACCATCAAAATCAGGGTCTACTCCACTATCAACATAATTCTTACTAGAATCAACTGCGTCCTCTTCTCTGTGTTCCTGTGTTTCAACGACAGAAAAGGAATACGTGCTATTGAGTGCTTTCTCTAGCTGCCGCTGTCTTAATTTCATCATGACTTTTGCCTCCTCGTCGCTAATCAAACCTGGAAGAATAAACAAGTCAAGAATTTGCCAAGGTAGTAGAACAGCTTCCGCCTGTATAAAGTCTCTCCAATCAAAATTGAGTAAATCATGAATTCGCTGCATCATTGGCACCAGAGCAAGTTCAAACCAAAAGTTGGCAAATTTGGTGTTGGGAATCAAGAATGTGACAATCAGGAAGATCATTTTGAAGTAATGATACAGTGGCAGAAATGAGACGATCCACTCTAAACTGGAATACACGTAGATGACATGAAATGCATACAATGCCCAGAGTTGCAGAATTTCCCAGTCTATTTCAATGTGATGATGGGTATCGGAAATGGTGGATTGTTTGTTTTGCTGACGGCTGTTTCGTTTCAGAGCCTTGACTGTTCTCCAAGCAAGGCATATTATTGAAATGCGTAGGATGACGTCGCAAGCCGCTCTAGTCATTGCGTTTGGATTAGAGATGTGTGCAGTGCATGCGAGGTGTGAGGTGTGACTCCACTACTGTTGTGCTACATTATTACGATACTTTTATCTCGAACCTCGAACAACACGAATCCAACTTTAACTGTTGTTAGCTGTTGTTGGTAAAATCGATGAAGATTTACTTTGATAGTGCAATGCCACCCCCAAAGGTGTGGGTTAGAGTTTACTCATCAATTTCAAATTGAGCGGAGGCATTATGACCCAGTTTTCCATCCGCTAAATTTATAGAATTTGTGATAGAATTTATACCATTTTCATCTATTCCAATGGCTATTCTGGATCATTCCCACACTACACAACATTTAGAAAAATGATATGTTTTAACGGCTTTTCCTTCGCACATTCACTTCTCTGTCTCTTCTTCTCAACATGAAAATGATAAAAGTAGACAGACTTTAGATCTTACGCAATAAATCCTTGCTGAAAGTACAATCACATCTCATTATTTTGAAATGAGGTTTTCATGTGACTTTCCAGTGAAACATCACGTCGCTATCAGACCTACTCACGTTGCCAACAACGTTACATCAACAGATACACTCCTAATTGCAGCACGTAATGCTGTGCGCAAGGGTGTGCTTGAGTCATATATCCAAATAACTAGTGGTATTTTAGGTATGTACGGTAGTATGATGTTTCGTCTTCTTCTTTGTTGTTCGTTGTTCGAATCTGCCACATTCTTCTTCTTATTGTTTATCATGTCAGTACGACCCGGTAATGATTCATCCAATGCTCGCTGCTGCATGTCTAGGGTTTGACATTACCTTCATTAGTATGAGGAGTGAAGGATCGGTGTCCGGTGTCTTCTACTACATTCGTATGATGGCTTCAACAAAATTTTGGACTACTGATTGATGGGTAAACTAAACGATAGACAAACTCTACGAAATCAATGAAGAATCCACGCACCGCTTTAACGAGCAACGAGGCAAATTATCCAAACCTGTCGTCGAAGGGCAGAAACCGGCACGAGATAAAAGATCCGGAAGCATGTATTTGCAATTCTCCGATGGCAAAAGAATGATTAGAGTGGACAGTCTATTCATAAAGCGTTACAATTCTCGAGTATTAAGAGGTCGCCAAGGAAGAATCTCATATTAGCAATGAAGAAGTAGTATCCACAAAAAGCTCGTCATTGATTGCTTCGGGAATCCCATCTCCATTGCGAATGCCAAGGCATCGAGCACTGACGCGATTGATCGTGCACCTTCCCCCAAAGTGAGTGACATTGCTCTCATCAATGTACCCATGCTTACTGGATCTGCAATGGTGGATGTTCTAACTCCAATTGGAAAAGGTCAGAATATGTTGATCATTGGGCAAGAGACAGGTGTGGGACAGCGTGATCTTGTTATCGGAGCAGTTGAATTCCAAGTCATGCAAAATGTATTTATGTGATTACGAGTCGAGATGAGGAGGAAAGGAAATAGGTTATTCAAATGTTTTATATGATGAAATAGCTATATTTGGCGTAGTCCACTGAATGCTGGAGAGGAGGGTGCTGTCGTTGTCGGAGAGCTCATTAAGGAAGATGTGCCTATTGCAATGGGTTTCGATGCACAGAATGGAATTTACACTGACATGTTCGAGGCAGGTATTATTGATCCTACCAAGGTCACACGTACTGGAATTGTAGATGCTGCTTCTGTTGCTGGACTTCTTACCACTTCCGAGGCTATGATCGTTGACAAGCCTGCTTTCGGAGGAGGAGGTCCTCCAATGGGAGGTGGAATGGGAGGAATGGGAATGTAAAGTGAATGGGCTCTAAAAGTTATTAAAATAAAACAGATTTTCCTCAGAGTACAATACAGCCAACTAAGCGGAGAATATAGTATACTTGTGCGTTTTGTCAGTGGAGATCTTTGGATTCAATTTCGTCATTATTATATCACTACTGGTCGTAGAGGATTCATTCTTCACATCTATCTAGGAATGTGGTAAGGCTGCAGATGGGAGAGACACTCTTCATCACAGAAAATGAAAAATGAGGGTGCAGTTGCCTTTTTGAAATTATTTGTTGTGAACGTGATGATGATGATGTTATACAAGAGCCCTATGGTATGAGCATCAGGGCGAATTAACTATTATCGGAGGGGGGGGGGGAAACAAATGTATTGATTCACAAAAATATATGCAGAACTTGATCTAAAGGACAAGAATATGTTTACTATCGGTACTGCAAGGAATGAGGTAGATAGGACTGGCACCGTCATAGGACCAACAGCTCTAGAGCAATCGCAAGCTCCTCCGAACTATTAACAGAGTAGCATCTGTGAATCATACCACATTTTGCTACTTCCGCATCTTTTCTCATGATGTCCGACAATACAAAATAAGTTTCAGCAGTTCAAAGTTAGAGGAAATTCATCAGAAGACATGAAAAATGGTTATTGTTGATATCCATCGTCACTACTCTACATGCAGACTGTTTTATCATATTGTTATGAACAAGGAAAGATCTCGAAACAGCGAACTCGATCGTTGGAAGGAACTGTTAATATAACTGAAACCCGATCATCGGAGGCCAAGATGTAAGATCATTCGAGAGGAGTGATTGCCAATAATTACCGTCTTCAGGGAATAATATCGATGATCATTTGGCGTGCCAATTTTTTTGTGATAACAGTATTCAAAATCATAAATATGTTCATCATTTCCTTCCTTCACCCTTGATCAAGAATCTCTTCACTTGCAATTCATCCTTTCCTCGATCCCGCCGTCGTGGGCAACCTACTTTCCACGCCGCATCAATAATGAAATTATCATAAATTGATGATAATTATTCGTACACACTATTAGATGGAATGAAGGAGCTAATTCATTTGTATGAATATCTAGATGGCCGCTCCTAGAATGGTGAACAGCATGATCCATTAGCTAGAGCCTGCTTGTGATCTGGTGTGGTGCCCAGAAGAAGGATTTTGATTTAGGGCATGCGAAGAGAATTTCTAGAGTGATTATGAACAACGACACCACACACCACCATCGCCAATATCTCGCATCGTCATTCATCTCCTCTAATAGTTTCGTTGAAGAAGGGCTACTAGTAGCTTCTCACTCGCTTTCTTCAGTCTGCAACAACCTGTTGTGCCGTGGCACATACTTCGAGATATTAGCCACTGTTTTTATCATTTTTTGGAAACGTGGACAAAAGCTGTAAAAATATGAGCTATTTAATGGATAACCGCACAGACAACCGGCAGCAACAGCTATTTCACCAAAGCTCGCCAAAATAGGACTTCAGCAATCTCTTGTCATTATTGATAAGTACAATTGAGCTCTGGTGAAAAATGGAAGTTCTCCAATCCAACCTCAGAACATCTGTTCGCACCAATAAGAAGCGATTTTTCTTTCTGTTAGTATTGATCTCCAATTATTCTTTCTTCATGCTTTCCAAATATTCTGAATATGTCTTCAACACCAACCTGAACCTTGCACAAGAACAAGAAGTGAAGGACGAAGATTGGCTACTAGTACTAGATAAGAAGAAGGATTACATACCACCACTGTCATGCCAGAGAACATGCCTACATAGGAGAAATATCATATCCTACACTGATGGCCCTACTAGTGGACTAAGTGATCGAAAAGTTATCATCCGTGACCTTTCTCAACTTGCAGGCTACCTATGTGCACATCTCGTTATGTCTCCTCCAAGTGCATATCTCACTAGTGACCATAACAATGATATACCCATCAGTAATCGAGTATCTTGGCAAGATCTGTACAACATCACATTCATGGATGGATCGCCTACGATTCCATTTGTAAAAAAGAAGAAAGTTGATGATAATCTATTGGACGAGGATTCTCGTTCGTGGTCTGATGTTCTGGTCTTTGATACACAGAGCGACGCATCAAAGCACAAAGACTGGTTTCACATAGTTTCCACTGAGGGAAAAGTTCAGGAGGACTTTCAAGCCGTTCAGACATTCTCCTTCCAACAAGAATCAGCAATGACACAGGATTCCGACGCCGTTGGTTTCGTATGGGAAAGCCATGCAAAATGGTATCAATTCGATCTATGGACACAATCGCTTCCAGAACTTCCTGACGAGATCAAAGCAGGCGCACAGGACCGCTACGATCATGCTATGAGACCATACTTGGCGACATACTATGATATTCATCCAAAGATCAAAGAGAAGAACAAAGAAGGCTGTATGTATACCAATATCGATACATATCCATCGCACGTCAAAAAAATACAGAAAAGACTCATCAAACGGATCAAACGCCACTCGCCAAGCAACTCCGCGCATGGTATTCTTCACTTACGCCGTGGCGATGTTGTGGATGAATGCGATACTAATATCAATAGGATGCGAGAATATTTTGAATGCTCTTTCAATGGTACTAATAACCTTGGATACAACCTCACGCTTTTATTAACCAGTGACGAAAAGGATATGGATTATACGAAGAGTATAATTGAGCTGGCAGATGATTATAATCATGTGTCGATCATGGATGCTGATAAAATGGTAAAGACGGTCATTCGTGAAGCGACGAGGAACGGGGTTCTCGACAAGCATTTAGATAACAATTATTTTGTTTTTGAGGTTGAAAGCATATTGAGGGATTGGTCAAGTGACTTTGTGAAATTTCATTTCGTACGTAGGAGATCGTCGTGTGCCGATTGTATTCCTTTGGCGAAGATACTAGCAAGGGAAGATTCGGCAGATAAGGACTAGACCATGCTGAGGGTCTAGCTTGGTTGATGGCTAGCCTAGTGAAGACCTTTGACAATTGTTGGTGAGCGAGTCATCCCAAAATAGCACATGTTAGCGTAGAACTCATTTCTCTCGTTGAGGCACGAATGTCAAGAGATAGATGCACTCTATTTTGTCGAATGCAAAGCACACTGTAAATTATAAACTGAATAACAAACACCTCGTTCTTTATTCTCATGCAGGCCAAAAAAATGTATAATTTCTTCTCTGATATTAACGATCGCATAGACCAGTTCCATCAAGATAAATCAGTACATGAATCTTCGGAACAATTGAGGATGATATTCCTCCTCATTTTCCGAAAATTCAATCTCATCTCATTACTTTGAAATGAGGTTTTCACTTTTCACGTGATGTTATTTGTGGACCAACTTGCAAATTGGATCTGAACATGTGGGCAAATTAAAAGTAGATAGATTTGCAATCCACTGTTCCTTCCTTGTTCTATCGTATTCAATGTCTTGGGCACAGAATTCGTAGTGAATGATGGTAGAACGGATAAAGAATCTTGTTCAGCTCTTGTGCGGCCTTCAGCATGAGTGCTACCTTTGCAAGTTTGGAACAATCATTTGGGGGTAGAGTAGATGAAAAGGTAGAACAATGTCAATCAATTCTATCGTCAAATTAGCAGCAAGCGATTGTACTAATCCCTGGCTGTCGCCAGTGTGATCAGGGGATCCCATGAAAATTTCATGGGCAGCATCTCTGTAAATTCAGTTACGTTCATATCTGCAAAGTCTTCTTCAGTGAATGGATCAGGCTTTTGATACAATGTAGAACTTAGATTAAGAGTAGAAGAAGTGACAATGTGAGCATATTCATCAATGGATCTAGCCGTCTGATAAGTTCCATCGAGATCATTCCTTGCCAAGAGCGTGAGTTCATCAATTTCAATTTCAACATCAAGTCCATCAGCAGCAGCAGGTGAATCAGCATTTGGAATGACTCGAGGTGAGATATTGTAAATGAATTCTCGGGTTTGTTTGCGATTTTGCGTGAGATTGGAAGAGAGCTTAAGAGCGAATTGCGTGGAAGCAATAACGATGAGCCTTTGACTTCAGGAACGTATGATGAGGGACGAGATTCGAATAACGACGAGCCTTTGACTTTGGGAATGTATCATGAGGGACGAGATTCGAATGTGGGGAGGGGGGGTTGTTAAACCACCGAGAATTGGGTTGTTTGTAATGATAGCAATCATCATTTCTTTGTGCAAGGTTTCTTTGGACTCTGTCTTGGCTGAGCAGATATGTATACCTCATGGGTTGGAATAACGATTGTGGAAATTAGGGTGCCGTCGTTGGCATTCCATACCATGATTTCATCAGCACATGTAGCAAATACGTGGGTGTTATTTGAGTTAATAAGGGTAGCATAGTCTACCCCTTGCACTTGATTATTGGTCTCAATGAGGTTTCTCCAGCAGCTGCCTGAGGAGGTCTATTTTGTGGAGGAGAATACTTCGTCTACAGGTCTTGCGTTAGAGGAAGGTAAGAAGCG
>Ga0306864_1000562_pt1 | contig 16885 bp, 16 predicted proteins | sample AntRauTorckE5430_FD_190448 | JGI IMG/M metagenome (GOLD analysis project Ga0306864, IMG submission 190448) | Saline lake microbial communities from Rauer Islands, Antarctica - Metagenome Torckler E5 #430 (v2) (version 2) | ecosystem: Environmental > Aquatic > Non-marine Saline and Alkaline >...
AGTTTCGATGGGATTAGAAGGAGGATATAGTTTCCAGGATCATGCCTTGAGCGAAGCTATCATGGCATTTTGTAGTGCATGGGATGACTAGAATCTAGTTATGGAAACCAATGATTATCTAATAGTAGTGCGCAGCGAGTGCTACATGCCAACTTGACAAAAACAAATGGTGACTGCATACAGCTACATACTGTAAATTTACCCCAATGTGTAACAATCAAGGTGAATAAGCTCCATGGATCGGAACCATTTTATGAAATCTCAGCATACTGGTAAGGGAGTTTTGTATGATGGCATGTTATTTTTGAATAGTTTAGCTAGAGTGCATCCTGGTTTTCGTCATTCCAATTGAACGATAATTTTGTAGATACCATCGTGAAACCAATTAAGCTCAAGCCTTTTCCAGATCATTCCATATCCAATCTACGGTATATTAGCTAAAGGGTTTAGCTAACATACCTACTGCTTTTCGACGATCAAATTCATGTTAGTGTGCTACACATCAAGTCAATCCTCATTGATCGTTTCTAGCCCAAACGTGCGTTTTGAAGATACACTGAATCCATCATCTTTCTGCAAATTATTGCTATCACTTGTATTTTTGGATGATGTCGAATTTGCATCTCGTCTTGTTCTTGGCTGCTCTGTTTTAGGAATCTTATCCCGTCTTTCGTTCGATTCTTTCTTGTATGCCTGGCAAATATCATCGTATACATCCTGGGGTGCAAATGAATATTTACTTTGCTCCTGTTTAGATGATGTATAGAATTCAGTAAATCGTTTTGACGCAGGGGATGTCCTCGGTTGCATTAAAGCTGACGCAAGATATGAGAACCCAAGGTACCCGTCAAAGAACAAAAGGCCAATAATCAAGCAGCAAAGAACCATGAGGCCCAGGGCAGGATTGGCCATGGAGCCTGGGTTGGGCTTGAATTCATTGATAGGATATAATCTCTCAGTTGTTGGCACTAACCAGTCCAAAGAATTCATGAGAATCTGGGCGCCTACATCATAAATTTGAGGTGGATAATGTATACCATCAAAAGATCTTTCGGTTTGGTCTTTGGTAAGAGATAAGCCATCGAGAACAAAGGCAGCGGCGGCATTGATACCCAGATCGTCGTGCATTTGTCTAATCTCTTGAATCTTGATTTCACTCATTTGAGTTCGTTTCTCCTGATTTGGCAAGGCTTTAGTGTTGACAGCTGTCGGTTTCACCCACACTACTGGGGCTGAATTTTCCTTCAGAAATTGCAAATCCTTTGCGAGCTGCTTGAGAGTAAGCTCGTATGAATTCTTGTCAGCATCAGTTGCCCATAAATGCAATTTGTCAAGGACTCCACTTCCTGCAATGACCAAGTCTGTTTCAGGCTTGATACCCTTCAGCTTTTCAACTACGTCATTTGTCAGTGGTGCCCATTGAAAAGATATTATTGTTTCGCCGAAACTCTTCGTGATTTCAGAATGTAGAGGCAACTCGGCATCATATTTTCTAGCAGCGACATCACCAAGCGACCGACAGAATGCAAAAAATAGATTTCTCGTGATTGTGTCACCCATAAACAATACATGCTTTTGCTGAAGTTTGGTTTGTGAGTCTATAGCTTCATGAAATCTGAATCTGCAACGCGAGTTGTGTTCATTTAATGTCCAACCCCACTGGTAAACATCCTCACATGATTTTCCAATAGTTCTAGAATGGAAGTCCCTTCCGTTCAGACCCTTCTGGAATTCTGAACATACAGGCACTTTGGACCATGCACCTTGATTCGCTACTTCTCCACAAATACCCCCTAGCGGAGCCATGGTGTTTGCCACACCTCTTGTGGAAGCCAAATGCCAAATAACAAACAAAACTGCAATAGCTAATGTTGCAACCACGCCAGGAATGCCTTTGGCTACACACAAATTGTTCTTATGCCAAGTTCGTTTTGACCCTCTGCCCTTATCTCTAGATCTATCCCTAGCGGCTGTGATATCTATTATTGCTTGATATAATAATGTGCCGCAGATAATTGTTGCGGCTCCCACAATATAAGGAACACTCAAGCCAATAATATCAAGTATCGCAGCTAATGCATACAAGCCACTAATGCAGCTGCACAACGCCACCGAGTTCCAAATTGCATATTTGTCACTTGAGCTAGACATGAACATTGAAATGAGGACCGATGTAGCTGCTTTGAGTGCTTTCGATATAATGCCTAGCATGCCCAGAATCAACAATGTATTGCATGATGGATATCCAGGTGTAATGACAAGTTTTGATCCAGATTCATCTGAAAGGAATATGTGATGATGCAGCAAGTATATTTCGAGAGAATAGTACCCAATCGCTTTGAACATTTGACAGTGATGGCCCCTCAGATTTGCTGTTGCGTTCCTCATGAAAATATACCAAAGCAGAGGAAGGAAACCAAAGTATGCGTTGATTGCATTGTACATGTACTTCTTCGCGTGGAATGGACCAATGAACCAAAGACATAATGCAATGGTAATGGTACAGGCGATAATTCCTTTGAAAACTAATTCTGCCGATTTGCCCAGTTTTTCCAATCTTCGCAAAGTAAGACTTGTGACAGCGTGATTAATAGAAAACATCATACCTATAAAGGCAGCCCAATGGTGCAAATGCCCTTGAAAGTAGAATTCCCACAGTTGGCCATATGGTGCTCCTGCAATCGGCTTCCGAGATCTTCCAAAGAAAATAGCATGCACTGGCCACAGTCCGATAGGGCAGTCCCATACCAAATAGATAGAGAGTGCCACTACGGCCAATTTCAGTCGGAGTCCAAACTTGGTATAATTTTTTCCTCTTCTCCATCTCATTGTCCAATAAACGAGAAAGAAGAAGTATGTGTGCATGGCGCAGGGTTTGTAGAAGATGTACGGCTTATCCAATGCAAGACACAGGAACAAAGTCGTAAAGTTAATGCGAAAGATCACCTTCAATACCCGCCGAATGCTGTAGTCCTTTTGCCGATGAAAGTACATTGCATGACCAAAACCCGTCATGAACAAGAAAGCCGATTCCCCCACTTTTGACAAATTATGATATTGGTTGAATATTTCTCCCTGGTCAGCATCTCGACCATATCCATGATGCTGATGTTCGAACGCTGATCCTGCATTGGTGCTTTGATAGATCAAATAGCACAATGTCAAAATTCCCTTCAACTCCAAGCTTTGATGAATATTCAATAAATCATTATCTGGCTCTGGACAAAAAGTAGGCACTCCAATCATGTGATGTTCAAATAGTTCCCTGTTCTCAATATCTCGACTATCATTATCACCAGTGATGATATCTTCAAACAATTCTTCAGTGGCAGATGCATCCTGACTGCGTGTACTAGCACCACCCCCGTTCCTGGTAGAGCCTGTCATCATGGACAAAGCATCATCATCCTCGGCTGGCAGGCTTTTGACACAAACATCTCCATTTCTATTTTTATGTCTAGTTCCATCTCCATCTCTTTCTAGCAGTGACACCAATTCAGTGGAACCGATTGAATTCCCCGACACCCCCCGTCTCTTCGCTCCAGAATCTCTCTGCATATTTATATCCTCGAAGGATCCCATTAATGAAACCTTTGACGAAGCTTGAGATGGAAGAGAATTTGTATAAGAAGATGCCATCGATGTACCATACGAGCTTGCACCTAATGAAGTCGTATCGGATTCATCATCTGCCATATCAATATCCTCCGAATGATCAGGAAGACCATATTTGATCTTCATAAACTCGTCATTTTTCGTCCATGTCAATGTTCCGATGGCGAGCATGACAATGATCACAAAGCAGAAGGAGTCCTCGTCGAAATCCTGCCTTTCCATTTTATGGAATGGAGGATGGTTTTCACAAATGTATGCCCCCATGATTATCAAGCCCAAAATGGAAAAGTGATGAAAGAGGACATATATGGATACAAACGATTGTTGCAAGGGTACCAGATGCGGTTTCTTGTTGTGCACAGATACAGTTGCCTTCAAAGCTTCCCTCACAGCTACCATAGGTTCGATAGTAGTGACGGGTGACGGATATTATAGTGTTAGGAGAAAGAAATAATTTGTTGTGAGCACGCGACGAGTGACACAGCATGTTTCCACATACCTCTTCCATCTTCAGTGAGGAAAGCCTTTGCCGCCATCGCCACCGTTGTAAAGATGATGGATCCAAAGAAAAAGACGCATGCCACTGTCGATGGAGGCAAGTTCTCAAAGGCTCCGTGCTGGATGACCTCTGCCATGTCGTTGCCTGTTGCCTACTGGTCCAAAGGTCCTTTGTTCTTTAGTATCTTTAGAAGAAGAAACTACCAACTACAACAACGACGCACTGTGACTGCCACTCTTCTGCCAATAGAATAACTTTTTTGGCAATTGACTTCGTTTTAAGCGGTGAAACTAATGATGAAAATGACCGAACTAATCGCATAGGCTATTCTCGATCAATGGCCTCAGCCCTCAGCACAGTTTGAACCACAGTACATATTTTCACAAAATACCAAAAACCATCATGTATTTCAGTAATTATCATTCATCATCATGATGTATCATGATGTATCATGTTGTATCATTGAATCTGAGTTCATTATTCATCTCAACCGAGCAGGACATCATCTCTAATTATGATAGAGAATATTCCAACTAGTCCGCCCAGACTTTATAAAAAAGTTCCATCTCACATTATAGTTCTTCTCCTGATACTTCTTGACATATCTAATTCGCTTCAACTCCTCCCACTGAGAAGAAGAGTTCAAAGGAATCTTGCACCTTCACCTTATACCCCTTCTCCCCACAATCCATCATCACATCCTCAAACCCAACTGAACTTCACATCAATACCCATTATATCTATAACGGTCCCTCTGTATTCAAATGAAACAGAACGTCAGAGGCTGGTAGATGATCATCTCATGGGATTAGCTCTCCAACAAGCAGAAGAAGCAGGAACCTTATACGGCGAAGTACCGATCGGAGCCCTAATTGCACAACTCGTTGCTGCCTCTACTATCGATCCTCTCCCCCCATGCCAAAATCATGAACATGGCGACTCCAACAATATCAATGTCAGTGCCAATACCAACAACACCACTGCATCTGCATCTGCCACTGCCAGTACAACTGCAACTACTACTATCCAAATGGAAATTCTTTCCCACGGACAGAATCAAATTGAGACATACCATGATGCCTCAGCTCACGCGGAGCTACAGGCATTGCGATCGGCAGGCAGAACAGTCCAAAACTGGAGATTGCTAAAGGCAACGCTATACACTACCCTGGAACCATGCCCCATGTGCCTCTCTGCCGCCCAAGCCTTTCGCGTGGCAAGGATCGTGTACGGTGCGCCTGATTTGAGACTGGGTGCTGTCAAAACGTACATGAATCTGCTTGATTATCCCCATCCCTTTCACGATGCCGAGGCTTTGGAAGTTGTCGGTGGGGTGAGGAGCGAGGAAGCTAGACTCATGCTGGTGCAGTTCTTTCGGGATAGGAGGAAGGAGGGGAAACGAAAGAAAGATTCATCATCATCATTACCACTACTGGCAGAGGATGTGGGTGATGGTAATGGAAGTGGGGATGGGGAGAATTCTCCAACGCGCAGAGGGAGAATGCGGCAATATTTGTCCAGACTCTTTAGAATGAAGGATGACCTCTCAAAGTAAATCATGCTAGCATGCTCTGCAGTAATACTCATGATGATGGCTATCAATGCCGCACACATCCACACATCACATTTCATAACTATATCAATTGGGATTGTTGACATGGAGGAAGGGAAATAAGGTTTTTGAATTATTATAAATCAACGAAAATAAAATTATGGATCTGAGAGAGGCAATAGGGAAGTATCAGCACGTCAACGCTTGGTCTAGTTTTGTCAATGAGCAATAACAATCGTTCGTCGCAGTTGAATAAAATGTTGCAGCTTAGTAACACTCAGGGCAGTGTATTAGTGCAGTGCTGTTGCTACAAAAAAGCTAGAGCTAAAAGAACGAATACATATTTAATAAATGGATTTACTAAAATCAATATACAATTTCAATTGCAATTACGACAGCACCTCATACAACCTCAAAATACTAACAAGATCTACATACCTGTAATCTAATGTAATCTGAAAGATCTTGCTCTCTCGCGATGCTTTCTTCTGGCTAAAAAAGAACATCATTCAATTTGGTAGCTGGACTCGAAAGGACTCGAAACCTATCATGACGACGCAGGGCCCTGTCTCTTCGCTCGTCCCTTCCTCTCTTTTTCTAAAAAGACAAGCACTGCAAAATACAAAATACCCGACCCCGACACCCGACACCAGACACCCACCAGCACTCACTGAGATAGCATAGTAGTGACAGCATCTTTACAACTTGCTTCTTGCTATCTAACTAACATCACCGACCAACATCAAATATGCACACAGTCTGGGTCCGCCTAAACGCAGTTGTTTTCTTCGGGCTTTCCGCCTTATTGGGATTTTCTGTGCTTGCCGCGATTTCAAAGATTGGTCATGCGAATAGACACGTCCCAAGTGAGTATCGATGGTGTGCAATACATATTATATTACTGTACTGTACTGTACTGTATGATGGAAGTATAGCTATAGTCATATTCATAGTCATGGCCATATGCAAGCTAGTTGTTACCCAGCCGGTAGCATTTGAGTACTGCACTTGAAGCGTTGCCAGATTGTCTCAATTCAGCACAATTCATTCATAAGGGACACGCCCTGAATAAATCACAGTCCAAACCGAAGCAATCCACTCACCCCTCCTCGTCCCTTCTCCATAAAACCCCTCACCCATAATCCCTAATCCCACCTCATCACAGTCGTCCACACACTCAAACTCAAAAAACTAAAATCCCTCAAATCACACGGAGGAGTCGACCGCGCTCTCCTCAATTTCGATCTCCACGTGGACCTCAACCCCGCCTTCCACTGGAACATCAAACAGCTCTTCGTCTACGTAGTGGCATCCTACAAAACGGACAAGAACAAAAATAATCAAATTGTATTATGGGATAAAATTGTGGAAGCGACGGATTCCCCCTCAAGCAAGATCATCGATCAGGACAGTGTGTTCGTCAAGTATGCCCTGGTCGACCAGGGGGCTGATCTGAGGGGAAGGGAGGTGAAGTTGCAGATCATGTGGGATCACATGCCGTTGACGGGTTTGCTTTATATGGGAGAGCAGGATAAGAATTCGGTCAGTTCCTTCACTCTTCCGTATGATTATACTTCTGGAAGAGCTGGAGCTGCATAATAGTTTCAAGTGGAGGCCAGTATTATTTTCAAAGATTGGATTGGTGAAAGTATGAGCAGCAGGGGCGGGAAGATGGAGTACTGTGACCGGTCGCAAGGCTGATCAGAGTTCATGGTCAAGTAACAGATATGGACGATATGGATGGGCAGAGCATCATTTTATAATATAATAAACTACCATACACAAGAACATTTACTGATCGGAAGAGTCGCGAATCGGAAAGGCGAAAGTTGTGTATTTAGTTGTCGTTTTTTTGCAACAACAATCTTTAAGCTGCGAGCGTCGCTGGACCAGCTGCCACTAAATTTAGAGTTTCATCCTCATAAGTAGTGGTTCATAATGTCATGATTCACAGCAAGAGCAGCATCGATCAGTACAATTTCGGTATGCAATTTCGCACTTCTTGAGAGGCGTCTGCGGTGGGTGATCCGCTGGTCGATCAATTCGGAATACCCTCTTTGATGCAATCAATTTTCAATGTCATCGCCAGACCTAACAATAAAAGACATAACGTGTGTTCAATGATACTGTAAATTTATCCTAGCTGAATTTCAATAATCTTGCCCATCATCAGTATAGTATTACCTGCTGTAGATATAGACTAGTCTATCCGAAAAAATAGGTTTTACTCTTCATATTTGTCAAAGATCAATGCACAATTAGTTCCTCCAAATCCGAAACTGTTGGACATTGCGCGATTGAAGCTTCCTTCCTTTTTGGAAGTGAGGATGTTCATGCCCTCAGCCTCGTCCACGAGCTCATTAATGTTGGCGGACTCGGCCATGAAATTGTTATTCATCATGAGAATTGTGTAGATTGCTTCATGCACACCAGCAGCACCGAGAGCATGTCCCGAAAGACTTTTTGTGGATCCAACATTGGGCTGATACCCCTCCTCGTCGAATCTCCTCTTGATCGCAGAAAGCTCCATGACGTCTCCGACGGGAGTAGAAGTTCCATGAGTATTAATGTAGTCCACTTTTTTTTCTCCTCCCTTGATATTCGCCTCATCCATTGCGATCTTCATGCACCTCTCTCCGCCGATTCCAGAGGGAGCCACCATGTCATATCCATCGGAATTAGCTCCGTATCCCACCAATTCAGCGTAAATCTTTGCTCCGCGAGCCTTTGCGTGCTCCAGTTCCTCTAGAATGACAACTCCTCCTCCTCCAGCAATAACGAATCCATCACGTGTTTTATCGAACGCACGGGATGCTGTTTCTGGTGTATCGTTGTAAGATGTTGAAAGTGCTCCCATGCAGTCAAACATTGCAGTGAAACCCCAGTCCTCTGCTTCTCCTATTATGATTATGTTGGGAAGTAGAATGATATTAATATAATATTATCAGACATTCGTTGCAGCAAACATGCCTGAATGTGATGGTATGTGATGGTATGTATGATGGCAACAATCCAATCCAATACAAGACAACACCATACAATCCATCACAAATAATCACAAAACAAAATAACTCACCAGCACCGCAGAAAGCCATTTCACTCTTTCCCAACAAAATCTGTTCAAATCCCGTTCCAATACAATGTGCTCCGGTACTGCACGCACTAGAAATCGAGAACGAAGGTCCCTGCAGCTTAAACGCCGTACTCAGAACAGCACTCACGGTCGACCCCATCGATCTCGTCACCCTAAAAGGCCCCACCTTATTCTTCCACCTCTTCGCACCCGAATTCACAGCCGTCACCGTCTCGACTATATCCGGTATACTCGTCCCCCCCTGCCCTAAAATTCCAGCCACACGGGGATTCTCTTCGTACTCCTCCGGCTTGAGCCCAGAATGCTCGACCGCATTCTTCATTGCAATATACGCATATTTTGCATTTTGCCCCATGAAACGCAAGGATGTCTTGGGAATGAGTTCTTTGTAATCTGCCTCATCGAGATCCGGTCTGGCGCAGACGTTGGCTTTCATTCCGAGTTCTGCGTATTTCTCACTGAACTTGATTCCTGATTTGGCTTCGGAGAGGGATGCGGTGACGTCTTCGAGGGTGTTGCCGAGGCAAGATGTGATTCCCATTCCGGTGACGACCACACGGCGGTCGTAAGCCATGGAGAGGACGGTGGTGGTGGTTTTGGTGTTTTGGGGTTGTGCAGCTGTGGTGGATGTGGATGGATTGCCGTGGTTAGACGATAAAGATGATAAGAATGTGCTGTACGATGAATCAAGAGGTCAATGCAAAGTCGGACATGTGATGCAGATGTGATGCATATATCAAATATCGTAAATGCATATCTGCCTGCATATCTACATATCTGCCTGCATTATGAAAGGAAAGAACTCCCAAATGAAAATCACATTATATAATATACACCAGGACTGGACTCACCAACACATCTTGACTGACGTTCCTCCACCCTTCCAACAAAAGAAGATCCAAGCTGCTGGCGAGAAGGTGCAAAAGCGCTTGCGCTGTGGAAACTGAGAACACAGAGTGCCGTGGTTGCAAGAGTAAGCTTCATTCTATGTTATGTGAATGTGAATGTGAATCTCGAAAAAGAAGTAAAGATTGGATTTCGGTTCAGCCGTATGGGTGTGAATGCAATTGCTACTGATTCTGTTGCTGGCTGTGGGTTGTTTGTTAGCGTTTGGCGTTTGGTGTTTAGCGTTAGCGATGGGTCCGTGTCAAGATACCGTATCGTAGGTACGAATAGACAAGGATTTTTGCTCTGTTGCGTTTTAGTAGGGGAAGTGGAAGATGGATGCTACAATGAACGTTTGTTTGCAGGATTTGATAGTGTGACGTACTTCTCAACAATGATGGATACTCTCATTGGAAAAATCTATTCATAACTAGAGTGTCTTATATGATTATATATTATTTATGAGGAGACTCTACCTTTGAAGTCATTAGAGTGTCTTCTATTGAATTTTGTTGATGAAAACAAACTGATTGATGAATGAACTCTATGGTAGTCTCATGTTGAACGACAATAATGAATGCATTGGTGCATTGGTATTTATTCAACAATATTTAATGCACAATCCTGAGAGAACCAATTCCATATTCAATATTCCTCTCTTCCATCTACTAAGCTAATCCTGTCCACCAGTACCTATCTATTAAGCTAAGCTAATTATGATGATGATGAATCACAGGAAGGATCCACTGATTGCAACGCCACTTCCCATCTTTCTTGCTCTTCTTGCCATCCTCTGCTCCGCCCCTCGACCAGCCCTCGCACTGCCCTCCACGACTTCCCCTTCTTCCCCAACGTACACGCACAAGGACACGGCCACGGTCACGTATACGTGCATCAATCCCTTCACACATGCCACCATCCAGCCATCACCCCAACAGATCAATGATAACTACTGCGATTGCATCGATGGATCAGATGAACCCCTCACGGAAGCATGTTCCGGGATCAACCATTGGGCAGGTAATGATAATGATAATGACAATGACAACGATGATGATAACGACAATCCTCTTTATTTTCAATGTCCTCAGCTGAAGATTCTCCTGCCTCCGAGTCGCATCAATGATGGAATTTGCGATTGCTGCGATGGATCCGATGAAGATGATAGTCAACAACAGCCAGAGTCAAAGACAAAGTCAAACACAAGCACAAAGCAAGGACAGCATCACTGTGCCAATGATTGCAGCTCCAAACTCGAAACAGAACGGATTCGAAAAGCATCATTAATGGACAATTATCAAAAGGGCTCGCTCCAACGACAGGCCGCCGTGGAAGAATATCGATCCATAGTGCAGGATGCCGTGGGGGAGATGGATGCCTTGCATCAAAGCATAGCTACCCTCGAACGCATCGTACATAATAAAAATCAGTGGATGGGGGAAGAAAAGGGTCGCATCCTTTCGCAGCACTTGGATTACACTCATGCGTTCGTGCAAGGGATGAAAGTGAATGATCGTGGTATTATTAGTGGAAAAAGTGGAAGATCCGCATTGGAATCCGTATTGGATCTCAGTGCTGATCTGCGAGTGGAATACATTGCTGCTGTTTGTCAGTTATATGGTGAGATGGGTCTGACGCGGTCATCGTCATCGTCGTCATTGCATATGCGCCGGTTTAGGAGCTGTGAACCATTGAGATTGGCAGGGTTGGATGCGGAGTTGATATGGGATACGAACGATGATGATAATGATAATGACATTGATGGTAGCAGTGGCAGTGATGGTAGTAGCGTGCTGGTGGGCGACAGGGATGCATTGGCAAATGCTTTCTTGGCCGTTGCTGGCTTCGAAATTGGGGAACGGGAAGAGGAAGAATGGGTTGATCCGGAAGATGAATTGATCCACGACGAATATGATAGAGAGGGCGATGATGATATTTTGGGAGACGATGAGGATCATGATCATTATGACGATGATGATGATGATAATAATAACGATGAGGAAAGAGACAACATGTCGGTTCCAAAACCTGACTTGAAGAAGAATGATAATAATGATATCGGAAAGAAGAAGCAAGATGAGGACAAACCACATGAATTTCGTTCAAAATTTGGTAAACTCATGCGCGCTAATTTTCACGAGCATGCGGGAAAAGTGCTTTCACGCATAGATGATATTCTCTCCGTTGATGATGAAGAAGGAGAACACGATATTATGATGGACGACGATCATTTGAATGACGAAGAGGATGAATCCGAGGTCCAGCGAGAAGAGAAAATAGTAGATCATTCTGGCATCGATCCCATGGCAGCTCAAATGATACGGAATACTCTCTCTGGTAGAATTGGTCAGATTGAATACGGTGACGAATTGGCACAATCTGCGCAGATAATGCTGCATGCGCTCAAGAATAAGGTCACCGAGGGGGAATTGTCAGAATATTTGGATTCGCTTGTGCTAGGTGTCACAAATCGGGCCAATATGAGTGAAGCAGATGTACTCGAGGTTATTTCTATTCTCCATGTGGATGTAGATGTCGATGTTGATGTCGATTCTGAATCATGCGTTTCTCCATACGCTCTCCTAGTTTGTCGCAAGCCTTACATCCAGGGTCCATTAATCCAGCGTTGTCAAGAACGACAAGAGGCTCCTTACTACTGTACCGGGCCAGATGATGAGGTTGAAATTCCGCTCAGCGCTCCTGATGGGTATTACGGCTATCATGAGCCAGCACCAAGGGAAGAAAATGACGTGCTCACCCAACTTTTTCATCGATATGATTATAAGATTTTTGGAAACTCTGATATTTCTACAGTCGATCTTGAAGTAAAGGGTGCCAAGAAGGAAGTGGAAAAATTAAAGAAAAAGGTAGAGAAACTGAAAGATGAAATTGGGATGGATACCAAGGACAAACAAAAGTTTGGTCTCAATGGCGAACTATATTCAATACGAGACGAATGTTTTGAATTGACTGCTGGAAAGTATACATATGAAGTATGCATGTTTGGAAGATCGTACCAAAAAGAAGGTAACAACAAAGGAGGTACAGACTTGGGAAAGTGGGAAGGGGCATCCTTAGACCAATCCACTGGAACAAGAGTCTGGAAGTGGACTGGTGGACAAAAGTGCTGGAATGGACCGAAACGGTCAGCTACGGTGTTTGTGACTTGTGGTGCAGAAACAAAGATGATTTCGGCTGATGAGCCGAACGTATGCGAATATGAATTCAAGATGGAAAGCCACATAGGCTGTGATGATAGATATAGAACAGCCCATGATTTTTAAACCCCGCAATAGATGTGGCATAAAGGAGTGCACACTTTTAGAGCAAAATCCTATAGAATACTAGACACTATTGTTTCTATCTTTACTGTTTGCAATTGAATAATTGTAGTATCATCAATAGATCATCCGTTGCATGGAGCCTGCGCGTTTGGTGAAGTCGTACTTTTCAATCTCCTCCCATGGAACATGATCGTCCACGGGTTTGTCCAACGTCGTACATGGGACTTCCGACATGGCTGCCAACAGCATGGACGGTACTGGATGCCGATCACTTCTCGAATTCAATTTTCGTAATCGGCGCTGATAGATATTGTTGCCTTCCTCCCCCATGAACAAATGAAAAGGAGCAGCAATCAGCTTTTTTCGATAATTCTTGAGATTATCCCTTGACACTCCAGCCATCTTCGCCTCTTCCCGCTCACAATACTCCACATACTGCTCCAAAACTTGCCGGCGTGTAGGTTTTGGAGAATGGTCCTTCCACAAAAGAGAATCGACTCCTGCAAACGAGCATGGATGGTTAATAGCGGCACGACCGACCATTGCACCGACGACAGCGCTCGTCTCTGACGAGGAACCACTGCATCGTTTTTCTATTTGATCCATGGACGAAATGCCTCCGTTTGAAATTACTTCAAGATTAGGAAATTGTTCGGCAATCCGATTCACCACGTCTGGTCGCAGTGGAGGAATATTGCGATTTTGAATCGTTGCTTGTCGGGCTTGTTTCTTAGCAATGTACTGGACACGTTTGTGATTGATCTTCTGGGGTTCTTGCCCATTGGGTACCCATAAGTTGGACGACTCCCCTTTGTCATCAACGACACTACCAATGTCATTGTTATTTTGTTCGTTGATGTCGGACGAGGAGGTGACCAATCCTAGAATTGCCAGACGAGCATGCACATGGACCTTCGAAGTTTTTCCTGCCATCCCCACCAGTTTCACAAACTGACTGCATCTTTCAAAGGCACCATCATCGTTTTGGGTTCGATCCCAAGTAGCATCATACACATCGGCAGATTCCACCCCCAATCTATGTTTGACCGAGAGTTCGGTATGTGGAGATATTTCGTCCATGGCCCATGACATCTGTTCCAAGCATTGAGCCACCAATTCAGGTTCCCACATTAACGCAGCTCCGGTTTGTCGTGTTGAGGCGACCGATGTACTAGGACACCCACAATTTAGATTAATGCTATCAAATCCAAAGGCTGTTCCAAGTTTGGCAGCCTTTGCGAGGGTATCTGGGTCCCTCCCTCCTAATTGCAACGCCACTGGGCCATCATCACTACCAATCGGATGTGGGTACAAGAGCTCCAATAAAAGCGAGTTTGTTGATACTAGTATGGAGGATGGATTCTGTTGAACGGCATGCACGAATTCTTGTATTTGCTCAGGATGGTAAGGGTTGTCGTGTTTTCTTCTCCCGGTACTGACGTAATATTGTTTCAGTGCTTGTTCATACGCCGATGTTATCTGGGATGATGGGATCATTTCGGTATATAGGACGGAATTCTTACTCAATAGCCGAAAGAAGTGCCGATAATGACGATTGGAGTGTCCCATCATCGGGGCTACAGAAAATAACTCAGTGAAACCTTGGGCTACGCTGCTGAGAAGAAACAACATTAGGATTGTACATAAATGCTGCATGATCAATTGGTGTGGTTTGCAGTATGATACGTGTAGCGTAATGCAGAGTAACAGTATTCTCTACTACTACTACTAGAAGTACTACTGCCTAATACCAGTGGATGATTCGAAGGAGGTCCATTATTATTTATTTTATCAGAGATCGAAGCCATCAGCCATCACGTTGTTGGTCCGTCCGTTGTCAATTGTAGTTTTAGTGGTACCCTGTTCAATAGAAGTGAGAAGTGTGAATAGAAAGAAGATGATTATTTCTAAGCATTTAACGTCAAAGAAAGCTGAATTCCTTTCTTCTTCTGATCCGTGTGCCGTGTGCCGTGTGCAGTGTGCAGTGTGCAAACAAGAGATTTATTTCCATGCTTCACGCTCAACTCCTATATCAATCTGCGGTGTTAATCAACCTCTATTCACAACTCGTGCATGAAGTGTAAAGTAAAAAACAATGAAAGATTGCAATCTATTCTCATTATGTGTTAATAAGAAATGGCCTGAGGCGAGGAAGTATTTATCTTCCGATGCAGCAGAGGAGGAAAAGAAATCAAATATCATTTACCGTGGTGATGATGGGACATGTTTACTTCTAGCACGCCTCTATGGTGCACCGGATGATATTATAAAGGCAATGCTTGATATTGGAGGAAAGGAATTGGTCATGATGTGTGATTGGACAGTACTCCACTATGCATGTGATAGTGGTGCATCATCCTATAATATCATCAAGATGCTGATTGAAGTTGGCGGAAAAGATCTCGTCATGGCAAAGAACAATGATGGTGATACTGCATTGCATAACTTATGTTGGTATATCAAGAGACACACAAAGGTCGCCGAGATAATCAAGCTCATTCTTCAAGTTGGTGACGCCAATCTACTCCTTGCAGCAAAGAGCTCTAATGGAAAAACACCGCTCGAGATCGCAACTGTCAAGGGTGCATCCAATATAATCAAGAAGCTCCTCACACTTCAATCCAATTTCACGAGAAGCAACAACAGTCCATCTGCAAACATTGTACCAGCAGACAATAGTACTCCCATCATACAATCAAACCAAGAACAAGATACCACACGAAGCACTTCTACCAACAATGAACTAAACATTCCTATTCGCGGACTTGGTATTGAACAAAATCATCAAAGCCAACTAAGGGAAGCGAAGGAAAAGGCAAAGGTGATCCAACAAGACTTTGATCAAAGCTGCATAGATTATTCAGATCTTGAAGAGAATTATCAGAGCCAACTCAAGGAAGCGAAGGAACAAATATTGCAGATCCAGCAAGACTACGATCAAAAGTGTGATGAGCTAGAAGAATCCAATAAGAAGATTGCAGATCTAGTAGCTACAGTTGAAGCCCAAAGAGATGCAATTGTTGCTCTATCGAGCGAGCAGAACGATAGCGAGAAGGAATGTGGAGATGAAATAGACAAACTGACGCAAATGTGCTCTCACCGAAGGGAAGAGTTGCAGCTATTGATAGATTCCAGAAATGGAGAAGGTACCAAGAGGAAATATAGCGTTGAAGAACACCAAGGAGAAGAAAGTTCAGTAGTATTCTCTCAGTCACAATCACAATCATCAAAAAGAAGTAGACTTGAGGGTACAGCGACACAGCGTTAGTTGCTTCGGATAGAAAGCAACCTAAAGATGGCCGTCTCGAGATGATCATGTGCCAGCTGCTGAACAAGAAGTAACAGCATAGCAAGTCGATTCAGCAATCACTAGATGCATGGAAAGAGCTGGAAAATGTAAAGGCACGAAATGCGCAATTGGAAGAAGACGCGAAACTGGATTGATTTAATATGATTCGTGTAATGAGGTCTTCTTTGGCTCTAACCAGCTCTAACCCCAACCCTCTTACGTATCAATACAGAGTATATAATTGTTAATTTTTAATATTTGAGAAAGAGCAGGATATCCAGTGATATCATGAAAATTTTGAATTGCTGCTGCTGGGAGAAAAAGCAATTGTAATTTCAGTATGAACAAGCCATCTATAATTGCGCTCCTCCCCCAAAGAACTCGTTTGCCTTCACTAATGCATCCCACACTTCTGTCAATAATGTCTTCCTCTTTTTCAAAGCAATGCCTTTCAAACCACCAATAGCTCCATCGCTTTTGCAAAGATTGGCAATTTTTGATAGTGACAGGATTGCTTCATGACGCAAACTCTTATTTTCACTCCCAATATTGCCAAGTACGCTAAGCATGCGAAACATGACGACTCGACAGGTTTGAGTGATATCTCGACCTTGCTCGTCACTTAAAATATTCACGGGCACACCGACAGGTCCCACAACAAGATAGA
>Ga0306864_1000563_pt1 | contig 16872 bp, 13 predicted proteins | sample AntRauTorckE5430_FD_190448 | JGI IMG/M metagenome (GOLD analysis project Ga0306864, IMG submission 190448) | Saline lake microbial communities from Rauer Islands, Antarctica - Metagenome Torckler E5 #430 (v2) (version 2) | ecosystem: Environmental > Aquatic > Non-marine Saline and Alkaline >...
GAGTGTATTTAAAAGTATGTTTAAATTTTTAGGATTACAGATTGTCTAATTGAGAGTCAATGTCTTCAAGCTTTCTTTGCATTCGTTTCTTGAGCTCTTCCAATGAAACAACTTCCTCCTCTATGCTTGGAATTCCCTCAGATCCGACTGTGTCTACCCCTGATGAATGTGTTTGCTCTGATGTTTCCGATGAAACAGGTACATCAGTCATCCATTCGCCGTACAGTCCCTGATCAACGATGTATCCAAGTGGTCTCTCCGCAATAGTGGGGAGCCCGTTTTCTTTTATCGCATTCTCAATTGCATACACGCATTCTCCAAGCTCTCCGCCTCTCTCCAAAGCGTCAACTAAGGCATCGTAGCAGTCTTTGTATTCTCGAAGCAGTAATACAGCTTGGACAGCTCCCCATCTAGCTTGATTCTTTATTGCATCATTGTTCCAGCTTGTTGCTCCGCCACCTCGAGGATTAAGATTGGAAAGGAATCTTACTAAAGCCATTTCGTCACCAGCTCCACCGTCGGCAACGCCAAAATTAAGAGCTTCTGCAGCAATACCTGCCATTACGATTATTGAATATCGATCAATACTTGCACGAGTGAGTGGTCTTCTACCGTTGATTTCATCTGAAAGTGCTGGATCAAAGAAGCTCGTTCCTGCATTCACTGTTGTAGCTCGTCCACCGAACCTTGCATCGTTGAGCGCTGCCCATGTGCTCAATACACAGCCTTCGACAGGGCATCCCAGGAGATATGCACAGAGAAAATGTCCAGCTTCGTGCTTGACAATCTTTTTAGTATACTCGGGCATTCCAATCCGTGTTGCCGTCTCGAAAACAGCACCATTCACCAGAAGCTTATCGAGGAATCCAAGAAATAGAGTGAAGGCGATGAGGAAATTCAAGTCGATACCGGTGGTAATACTGAGAACGCCTTCAAGACCAGCTAAGGCCGCGCCTGCCAATAGGAGCGTGTTTGTGGGTTTAGGTGTTAGGCTCGTCATGGTAAGACCAGTAATCTTCTCCAGCAGGATCGGCGTAACGTTCTTTGTTCCTAGAGCTGGGTATACGCCTTCTCCTGCAGCACCGAAAGCTTTGACATTATTGGTTGCTTTCAAGGCACTATACATTTCTGTCATTTCCATCCTTGCGGGTGATGTGGGTGGGTACTCATTTGCTCCTAGGTTAATTGATTCTTCTTCTGCAGTGCGCTTGTTAATATGGTTTTCTTCCGCGTCCTTGGTTCTTTCCTCTATGGCGTTAAAGACTTCCAAGAAGCTTTCTTTCTTCAATGTGATCGACTGTTTCTTTAGCAAATCAGTTGCTGACTTCAATTTTCCAGCTTGTAGAAGTTGATCAAACTTGTCTTCGACAGCAGCTGCATCTACTTGTGTTTGCGAATTGAGAACATGTTGTAGAGATCTGGTTGGTCTCCTGTTGATGGAAGCTGCCGGGGAGAAAGCAATTGATGCCGGTGTAGAGGTGAGGAATAAAATTAAAGATAGGCGTGCCATGGTAAAATAATGAGTAGAGGTGGTGTTGCTTTTGTTTGGTTAATTGTGATACAGTCAGGAAATGGATGAACCATAATTTCTTCTTTTTACCACCACTTTCTCACATCATCATCATCCACTGCAATACGTGTACGATGTACGATACGCTATGCGCTATTCTCTGACAGAAAAGATATTTTTATGCTTTCAGTTTTCAGGTTGTGCATCCACTTCAAGTTGGTATTTGATTGTTTCCATAAAATGCAATTTTCAAATTATCTGATTATTCTTTGTATGATAACAAAATAGTCTATGTTTGGTACTGCAATCTACTACAATGCACCTCCTGCTTGCTGCCGTCAAAAGAGTTTCAATCAATCTTAATTAATTATATGCAAGGCAGATGTGCGCATATGACACCCAAGTGGAACAATGTGAAATCTCAATTCACAGCGAGTCCCCGTGATGATCATGCTGTGGTTGGCATCATCTAATAAGATCAGTCATTAGTCATTCATTAGCTTCCACAACAAGAGCTCCTGGAAAAATTCTCCATTCCATAATCGATGCTCAACATCAGAATCCAAACTTCCTTCCATTTATGCAACTTTCTTCTTGAGGGTAGCCTTGGCATTAACCTTGAAGTAACGACCAATGAAAAATTGTGCGAATAAGAAGAGATATGATCCGTACATGAGGAAAGCAGCGATGTTATTCTCTCTTTGAATATGACATTCTCCAGCATCATTCTTGTAGAAGTAGAATGCGATCAATGTGACTCCAACTCCGACAACCATCTGACTGATTTGTGCGGTAGTGATGAACATGGCATTCATCCATTTGGGCTTCATCTTGATTGCCATGAGGAAGTAATATGCGTACATGATTGCATGGACGCAATAATTCATGCAGACGAAGAATAGACCTGCTGGTGATTTGGTAACATAGGAATGCCAGCAGTATGCGAGCACGGTAATGTGATGATACCAGTGCAAGAAGATGAGCGGTTTCTTGTGGATGACGATGAAGAAGGTATCTAGGAGCTCAGGGAATTTACTAACGATAAATAGTTGAACCCAGAGACCAGTAGATCCTGACCCGTAGGTAGTCTCGGGATTCAAGCAGAGATTATCTCGTAAAGACATTGTGGCAAGATTATGGAATAGCTGTGGTGCCGTCCTGAATGCCCCAATCCATGAGAAAAGTGATAGAGTGAGATTCCAAGCAGCAAGGTATTTTCTCCACTGCCATGCTTCTCTTGATTTCATTGCATGACGGCCCCATATAATAAGAGACCCGTATGCAGCTAGGGTTGCTAATGGTATTATGGGATGGTTCTGCATCCAAGTTATTCCAGGAACTGGATCATAAAAGGTTTCCATTCTATGTGATAAGGAGATAGAGTGTAGAGTTCGAAGTGAAAGGGAGTTTGTTGTGAGATAGTGAGTCAAGATGAAAGACCAAGAATTCGAATACTGAACAAAAATGTGCGTCTCTGTTATAATTCAGTTCTTCAATGGCAATGCTCCATTAGGAATCTCAAATAAGAATGGAATAGAAGTATATTTCAACTCACTGATTGTAGAGCTTCCCAAAGGTAGGATAGACACAAGAGAACTCCTCGTACTCCGCTCCGCTAATGTTGATTCCAGTGCAACTGCTCATTGTAGATTTTGATTATGAGATAAGATAGGTTCACGGTAACTAGTAGATGAAGCACAAGTTTAAAGCAGTTGTGCAACGTAGTGGTTATTGTGAAACGGGGACGGTATGGTAGGTAGATAAAGTATGGAGCAGGAAGAAGTTTTAGCAGGTCCAAGGACGAAACAGAGAAAGAGCCGGTGGTGGTGAAAGAAGGAAGGAAGGGCAAATCGTACGATCAAAAATCGCATTGTTTTAAGTTTTAAATCTAATAACCGACAGGATAACGGTTGAGATAGATGTTGTTGTGTAAAAGATCTTCTGTATCTTCTACGACCTTCTACGACGCTCGTCTCACGTTCCATGTTCCATGTTCCCCCAACATCCAACACATAACACATCCAACATCTATCGACTACGATACATACACACAGACAATTAATCAATTCACAAACAAACAAATAAACAAACAAACCATAAAATCTTTGCAGCAGTACATCACTCTAGCGATCCATACTTCTCCACGATTCAGAGAACACTGAAGCTGCACTACTGCCTGGGATTCCTAATCAGTTTCGTACTAGCTCTTCTAGTTCCACCATCCACCGCATTTGTTATTGCCACCAACATCAACACCAACAACCTGCACAACAAACAAGTAGGACAATCGCCTCCTCGCAGCATTTGCCACAACCACAAACCCGAAAATCCCCACATGACAATGACCTCCAACATCATCGACGGCAAAGCAATCGCTGCCATCATCAGAGGCGAACTGAAGGAACGCGTTGCCCCTCTTCGCTCTCCACCCGGCCTCGCAGTCATTCTCGTGGGAGGAAGACGGGATTCTCAGACATATGTCAGAATGAAGAAGAAGGCATGTGAGGAAGTGGGCATTGCTTCTTTCGGTTTTGATTACCCTGTTACTGTCACCGAGGATGAGATCTTGGCCAAGATTCAAGAATTGAACAGTGACGATAAGGTGCATGGTATCTTGGTGCAGTTGCCACTTCCAGAGCATATCAATGAGAACAATATCATAGAAACTGTTCACCCTAGCAAGGACGTGGATGGGCTCCATCCTAAAAATACTGCTGCACTCTGTTCCACTGGTACCCATGTTGGGGCAGAACAGATTGATTGGAATGATTTGGCTTCTGTTCCTTTCCATATTCCGTGCACTCCCCAAGGATGTATTGAACTCTTGGACAGGAGCAATGTTGAGTTGAAGGGGAAGAATGCTGTGGTCATTGGAAGGAGTAATCTTGTTGGACTTCCTGTTGCCATGTTGCTCATGCATAGAGATGCTACGGTTACGATTGTTCACAGTAAGACTACCGATGCCCCTGGTGTTGTTAGTAAAGCTGATGTTGTTATTGCAGCTGTGGGAAGGGCTGAAATGGTGAAGAAGGAATGGATCAAGGAAGGTGCTGCTGTGGTTGATGTAGGAATCAATAGTGTTGATGACCCATCTGCTAAAAGGGGATACAGGCTTGTTGGAGATGTTGACTATGCTGCTGTCAAGGAGGTTGCTGGAAAGATTACTCCTGTTCCAGGTGGAGTTGGACCCATGACTATTGCAATGCTATTGAGGAATACTGTCAATAGCTGTTTTAGATCTCAAGCATCCAAGGGGGAATAGATTCTTATCACAAAAAAACACAATAGATACATTTTGTTTTGATATCCTGCTTGCTAATATGTTAAAACTATTAACTAATTTTTAAATGATACAAAAGTTAGAAGGAGAGGCGGAGAAAATAATAATTTTAATGCTGTGCTCCTCTCCACTCTCCACCCAAGCTCCAAGCTCCGCCGACCGACCCATGGACAAATAATACTACGGACAACATCAGCCTTCACATAATCTGCTGATTCGCGATGAAACAATTCCTGAGGATTGCTGCATTTTCCCAATGCATTATAGTGGCAGCAACATTTACTCCTTCCCTGGCTTCCCATCAATCGAATCGGCTCGAAACGCTGAATCATCTACGCGCGAGCGCTGAAACCAATGATGATGCGCAATCACAATTCAATCAGCTGAAGATCTCGTTTGTCACCGGCAATGAGATGAAAGCACGAGAAATGAGTATGATTCTCGCTGAGCACGGAGCCACCAAAGGGCCAAACCCGGAAACATCTCTGGTAGATCTACGAGTCGTCAACGTCGATCTTCCAGAAATCCAAGAAGTCAGCACTGAAGCCATTGCAAAAAATAAGGCGATCCAAGCCGCGCAGCTTGCCAATGGACCGTGCGTCGTTGAAGATACGTCGCTGGAATTTGTTGCGCTTGGGGGCATGCCTGGGCCTTACATCAAATGGTTTCAGCAAGAGCTTCAATCGGAGGGTCTCTATAATCTCTTACTAGCATATGAAGATAAATCTGCAGTGGCTGTTTGTACATTGGCGTTCTGTCCCTTTCCGCATGCTGATCCAGTTTTATTCACAGGAAGAACAAGAGGCACCATCGTCGAACCAGTAGAGGGCCGCGGTTTTGGATGGGATAGTATATTTGTGCCTGATGGATTTGATCGCCCTTTCTCTTCCATGAGCACCTTGGAAAAAAATGAACTCAGTCACCGAGGCCAAGCCGTCAGGCAATGGGCTAACTGGCTAGGAGAGAACCAACAAGAATTGTGGGAACGGCAAAATGGAAAGTCTGCTGTTGGACATAAAGGTCTGAACTTCAAAGGGACTTACGCGGAAGAATAACTAACGATATGTTGAAAATATTCAGCTAGTGTTTGACTGTCGCAAGGATTTAATCGAACTGCGCAGCAGCTGCATGATGATGAGATGTGCAACTAAAGATAAAACTCAAATTATCTTGTTATTCCTAATGCTGCGAAGGATTTGATTAGATTAAATATTTGTAGTATCCGTCTCCGCGACTTGCCAGACAGGATCAGTAATTCCTATTCCTTTATTCTTTGGCAATTGTAGATACACTAAAATGTCTACTCATATCTCTCATCCAGCGTCTTGGTCTGGTCTATTGAGTTCCTGCTTATTGAATGTATTGAAAGGCTCATATCAACGCTACAGTCCACAGACCACAAGATATAAAAACACTGAAATAAAGCAACAACTCTAGACAAAATAGTCTCTTCACCAAAAGTCGATATGCAGCCCATTTCATGGTACTCCGCTGTGACGCAGGTGTATCAATGTTGTCGCATTTGTTATATTCTTTCGGAGCTAACCATCGATATTGAACTTTTGATGATACAGCAGAGCAGCTATTGCCAGTATACTTATTATCAGTCATCTTGATTGTTTCCAACTCTAGCCTGAGGATGACCCACCAGCATCGTCTGATCAATTCAGTCAATGAAACAGCGAAACCAACCAGTGTCTTCAAGTCGACAGATAAGGTGTGCTTGATCTCGCCAGCCCAGTTCAAATGATATGCCGGTATAAAAGACAGCATCCAGGTAAATCGAAAGAATACATCAAATACAATAACCTTCCAGTATGTGCTGTTGTTTTTGAACAACCGCTTGGATCTGAGCTGGATCCTAGAAATGAATGGAAAGCAACAGCGTTCGACTTCATCACTGGGCAAAATGCATAGGACTTCCCAATCAATTACAAGATCCCACCATAATTGAAAACCCAAGCAAATCGCAAAACAGTATTTCCACCATTGCGATCTTTCTTCCTCCGAGTGTATCATTCCGTAAAATATCACCAAACTCGCTGTGAAATATTTGAAAGCATTCCCAAGATATGGCCACCTTCGTTGTTCGTCATATGCCTGCCGGAGGGTCTGCAAAAACCTACTAATTAATGGTAGAACTGCACATGTAGGCAATACAATATTGTGCAGTATAATGTTCTTCTCCAACTTCGAACCGGTTGCCTCAAGTTCTGGCGTTCCCGAAAATATGCCATACATGGAAGCAAAGTAATAGAAAAGGGCAAAGAAAATATCTTGCAGTGGACGAACCATACTTGTGGCGACTTCACCAATGATCTCATCTCGAAAGGTGACGTTATAAAATGGAGAAGAGGCAGCTGAGTGGATTGTCCCCCAGAAACGTTTCCTTGCCGTGAATGGAATGAAAGATCTCAGCATCAAAATCGTGAGAAAGATCAATGGTAAAACTTGTGGAGGAATTTGTATGTCGTCACTTCCATCTCTGTGTGTTAAGATCATAAACATGTGGAAGTTCAGCATAACGGGCATACATAAATCTAGAGCAGCACTAGCGACAATCGGACCTGAAGGGGCATATGCATTTGTCTCCCTTGACAGCGTTGAAAACAATTTCAGGAATCCTTGTATTTGCTGCTGTGCATGCTGTTTGGATAGATCAGTAATGCGCGGAGGTGATGAAAGACTCTTATCATCGTCCAATGAATCTCCAATGTTTTTCCTCTTTCTTGATCCTTGCCTACGACATGCCTTCCATAAATTTGACGGTGTATATATTTGTTGATCGTCTGCGACTGTAAGAGGTACCATTTCCTGCTCTTCTATCTCAAAAGTTGCGACATCTGGTGTCAGAGTTGCACGCGATCCATTACTTATCGATGAATGCGGGCTTTCCTGATCAAGCCCATTGGATGTAGCCTCAAGCGTGAGTGGGCTACTACAAGTAGAATTCTTCACTGATTCAACATCTGGATCTACTTCTAAATCAAACGATAGCTGATTTGGAGACATATCGAGTCCATTTGGTTCCCCATGTCGCAAGTTGAGCGGCAACTGACTGAAATTTACATTGCTGCCCACAGCTTTTTCAGCATGTTTTGTCCCAGGCAAGAAAATCAGCTCATCGCAAGCTATGCCATTTCGTCGCCAGGACCGCAGGCAAAAAGCAAACATTAGGAATGATATTGAGATCAATCCCGGACCTTCGAGATTCGTTGAGTAGAGAAGATTAGATTAGTACAACTTAGTGCAAAAGCAGCAATGGAAAGAAAGTGGCATATCTTTATTTGTTGGCACTGACAAGACTCGACTCACCACGGTATACACGCAGAGTAGCAGGATCATTACTATGGATAAATAGGTCATAGCACACTGTGCATCCCAGGCCAAACAAGAACGTTGCCTTGGCTTTGATGACTCGTTCCGAGACAACGAATGATCCCACCGATGCTATGATTGCCGCTACGTCCATGGTGCTACTTGTGAAGGGTTCCTGTTCATGAAAATGGAAAAGAAAACGGGAAATGCGAAATGGGTCACGTCAAGTAGTGTCAACCAAGCAAGCGACAAGCGACGAGGAATACTTTCACGAAAAAGAAGGCTATTCATCAAAAAAAGGCCAGGATATTTCAACAAGACATCGATGTGCACGCTGATATTTCAATTTTTCACTCACAAACCAAAATATTTGCGTACGGTCAGGTACGGTATGATAATAAACCTTCTAGACATCCTACAAACACCTATGCGACCTACTTAGAGCAGTTCTGGTTTATACGAAAAGAGATTGGGTAGATCAGTAAAAATACTGATGTACGGCAAAGATGAAAAAAATACATTCAGACTAAGAACAAAGATGCAAATGTAGATTAAGATGAAAACAGTATGTACATATATAATAATTAAATTAAACATGAAGCGGAGATGTCAACTTCTAATTGTGAGATTCATAGTCCTACTCCATCAGTGACGGTTTCTGTGCAGTATTTCTCCTCATCGCTGATCTAAAAGATGGACTACCGGCAACTAGGCTACCCGTAGACGGTAATGAAGTCAGCGGCAGTAATTCAGATGCAGCCGTGGGAATATCTATGAAGGTGGTTTTCTTGGTGGACGAATAACTTCTTGGTCTGCGAGGGGCAACATTTGCCTCTACGCCTTCATCATCGTCTTCATCCTCGTCTTCATCCTCGTCAAACATGAACATTCTTGGTCCGAATCTCAGCATGAGCAGCATGATACTTACAGCAAAGGTGGCAGCAAAGTACAGTTCACCACTGCATGCAATTCCGACCGCAGCGCTTAGCCAAACACTAGCAGCCGTTGTCAACCCATGAACAGTATGTCCATCCTGTTCTTTGTTCACCTGCTTCCAAATGACTGCTGCACCTAAGAAGCCAACTCCAGATGGTATGGCAGCCGCCACGCCTGTTTTCAAATGTGCAACATGCATTAGGTCATTTATGAATTTGTGGTGAGAAATGGAAAGGAATGATGCATAGATCAATGCTAGTAGTAGTAAATAGTGCGGCAGTATATCCAATTGACTTACGACTTCCATCCCAATTCATTGGGCCTTCGAGAAAGGCAAATGCAGAACATATGGAGAATAAGCATGCTCCCAAAGAAACTAAGCTCATTGTTCGGATTCCTGCTGGACGGTCAGCATTCCTCCTTTCCCATCCAATCAGCCCACCGAGGAAAGCTGCAATGATAATGCGCCTTCCAAACCCACATTCTTCAGGTGTGAGGTATAAAAGTGCTCTAGCTCTTGTTCTCTTACAGATACGCTGATCATATCCAGGATTTTCAAAATTCAGATCCAATGTTTCTGCGTGTTCTTTGCAAACGTCTAGGAAAAAAGGTTGGAGAATGGAGAGGATTGTCACGATAAATACGTAGAGGAGGGATAGTAGGTAAAGAAATCCCTTGCTCCAAGTGAATTGTGTGAAATAGCGATACCTTCTTGTAGAATTTGATACTGATAGGTTCTCTGGGTGAGGCATTACCATTGCACGCATTTTAGAATTTTCTTTCAAGATTCGCAGCAGTAGTTCAAGGACGTGTGTCTGCTGAAGTGCTAACTGCTAAGTGAGGAGTGGTGGGGATCTGGGAAGTGAGTGGGGGGGTGAGAGTCGATGTGGGTTTTGTGTTTTGTGGGGTAAAACGGTGGCCGGTATCTTATTGAAAGATCAATAAGATAACGGTTATTTTCAAATGGAGGAGGGGGAAGGGAGGAGGAGGAGGGAGGACATAGTATCAAGTATTATCATGTATCATAATCCATAATCGATAAAATCCAAAATCATCATAAATCATTTTTATTTTGTATCATGCAACATGTAGTCACAGGTAGTCAAGCTTCAAGATGGATCATAAGTTAGAAATAATAGTAAACTGGACAATCAGCAAACAGGCAACTTCAAAGTTCAGAGTTGTAACATATTTCCAAAACGATTGTGATCCTCTTCTTCATTTTTCTGGCTGGAGGTCTTGTCCTTTCTCAAATCATGGTGGACGCTAAACTTCAAAAACCGTTGCTTGATTCAAGCCACGGGTGGGACGATGAAGTTGCATCACAAGTAGCATTCTCTCACTCCTCCCCCGAGAACAACGACTTGAACTTATTTTTGACCTACGAATCCGATATTCTCAAGCTCCAGGATCCTTCTACTGGTCATGTTGTTGATCGAATCAATGTCAATGATATCATTGGAGTGGAAATTGAATTCTGTCTCGACGAGAAAGATAAAGAAACCTGTACTACCCGTAGTGCAGTGAAAGGGATCCAGGGACAGGAGAATATGGAAGCACTTGAGAACAATATTGGCAAAAAGATGATTGACTCTTCATCCAATGCCTCTGGTAGAGGAGCAGCTATATGCCCTTCATGGGAAGGAGGTGCAACGGCCTACCTAAATATATATGCGTATCCAAGAGCTTTGCCAAGACGTGGCATCTTTCAACAAGTGAAGGAATGCTTTACCAATGGTGGAAATGAATCCATAGATGATAATGAATACATTTCAGATCCTCATATTCTTGGTCATCGCTTTGAAAAACATCGGAGATACAAGCTTCAGCCGACTGAGGATTTTGACAAGGCTTCAACTTTGGTCAAGAGTATTCGTCATGTCTCTGGCCTTCATTCAAGAAGTCGTCGGTACCTAGTTGTTGTAAATCCATTTAGTGGTAGGAAAACGGGCCGAGAGACATATGAAAAGATTGTGAAGAAAATGTTGAATGAGAGCCACTCGAATCATGATGTTCTGATAACGAAACGAGCTGGACATGCCATAGAGAGAATGATGGAAAAAAATGGAGATGCTCTTGTCGCAGCTGAAGAAAAGGATATTGCAGAGTATGATGGCATCATTGCGATGGGAGGCGACGGTATTCTTGCTGAAATTTTAGAGGGATTAAAGAAAAGAAGGGATTACGATAGTATCGTTCAAAAACTAACATTTGGTATTGTTGGTTGTGGGACCAGTAACGGCTTGGCTGCCAGTATCCTTCACGCAGCAAAAGTAAGTAATCACACACAGGAGGTCTAGTATCTTTTATTTTTGTTTGCTTGAGAAAATCTCACATTCTTCCTTGTTCAAAACAGGAGAAGTACAGTCAGCTCGAGTCTGCATTCATCATATGCAAAGGGCGATCTTCCGAACTTGATTTGTCGCACTATGAGACAGAGAATAAAGCCTATACTTCATTCTTGACATATTCATGGGCAATGATATCAGATATTGATATAGAATCTGAAATCATTCGTTTCATGGGAATTCTAAGAAACGACATATGGGCAGTGTGGCGTGTGATCAACTTGAGAACATACAGAGGAAAGTTTTCCTTCTTGCGTATTGATCAGATGAAACCAGGTGATAAGGTGAAAAATAATTTCCCTGCGTTTAATGAGGAAGTACCTTCGAATTGGTTGACCATTGAAGAAAACTTTATTCTATTCTGGGCCTCGCAAGTTTCTCATGCCTCAATAACTACATTTCAATCACCAGATTCAGATCTAAATGATGGCATATTCAACATATTGGTGATACGCAAACCTTGCAGTCGGCTTGAAATTGTAAAAATACTACTTGGACTTGAACACGGATCGCATGTAAAGAATGCAAAGGCTGAGATCTTTCCGTGCGTCGCATTTCGAATGGACCCGATATCAAGGGGGAGCCAAAACGACTTGGATGGTGAAGTTGTTGAGCAGGGACGCATTCAAGGACGTATTACGTCTTTCGGAATCAAAATATTCGCATGAAGATGGTTAAACAATAAAAGACAAACAATGTAAAATTGATCAAAGGGAATTATTACGTTGACTTTCACCAAAATGCTTTTAACTATTTTCTGTGACGTTAGTTGAAAAATTACTTTCACAATTTACTTCTCCAAAAAAGACAATTTTCGATGGTATTGAGAATTAGAGTGAACCAAGCTCGATAATGCATGTCTCGGACACAGTCGCTTTAAGGATGAGAAGAGAAAAGTTGCTTTCACAATTACTTATCCAAAGAGACCAAATTCAGGTTCGATGCGCCCTTGGGCAAAAGAGCACCATCAGAACTCTGCATTGCATCCGTAGGGTTGTCGAATACTCCATAATTACGATCATCGGTGTCCTCTCCCCTGAACTTCAAATGGCAACGAACACCCTTCTCGACTTCCATCACAAGGAATACGATTACCATAAACAAAATGGTGATTCCCCACATAGTTCCATCCATGCCGGTCATCTGGAACACGACAGTGTTCAATCCTGGGACATACATGATGATAAGCTGAAGAACGGTTACAACGAGACAGGACCACCAGCAGTATGGATTGCCCTTGAATACACGAGGGTGAATGGAACTGAGATAAGTGAATCGGGCAGAGAGAGTGATTGAAATAGCACCGAAGTTTAGTACGTTGAATGAGCATGATCTGATGTGTTCAAGAGAGTAAGGCATGTCAGGAAAGGACGTTACAGTATTAGGATACAGAGCCCAGAACTCTTCTGCGTTCTCGAAAGGATCTGTTCCGGTTTCACTTCTGAATTTTTCAAGCTCATCCGAGGCATCCTCGATGAAATATTTGTCGCCTTTGATATTCAATGGGTTGTTGACATCAAATTCATCGAGAGTACTGTAAAGGTAGCCGTTCTCGTTGTAGCTTTTGAGCCAGAAGGCAGATGCAACAACCAAACAGGTAAGGACAAAGGTTCCGAGGAGAATACGTAGCAACAAATAACGTCCAATGAGTCTCTTTCCAATACGGCGAGGGGGCAAGGCCATGATACCATCCTCAGCAGGTTCAATAGCTGCAACGAATCCAAGCGTAATAGCACAGATCAAATTGGAATAAAGTACCTGGATAGGAGACAGAGGCGACTCCCTCAATCCGAGTGCGAGTCCAAAAAGTACACTCATACCTTGAGCATTGTTGATAGGGGTGTTAATGAACAGAACCTTACGCAGGTTGTCCCACACAGTACGTCCCTCCTTCACCGCAGTCACAATAGTAGCGAAATTATCATCTGCAAGGATCATTTCAGAAGCTTCACGGGCAACATCAGTTCCTTCCAAACCCATGGCAACACCCATATCTGCAGCTTTAAGAGCTGGAGCGTCATTCACACCATCTCCAGTCATTGAGCAGATTTGTCCTTCAGCCTGAAGTGCCTTTACAATGCGAATCTTGTTCTGTGGAGATGCACGGGCGAATACGTTGTAAACCATGACAGCTTTCTTCATTTCTTCATCACTCATCTCATCAAGCTCGGGACCAGTAATAGCAGAAGAATACTTTTCGTCAACAATTCCAAGCATGTGTCCAATAGCGGTTGCGGTATCCTTATGGTCTCCAGTGATCATAGCGACACGGATTCCAGCTCCTTTAGCTTCCTTGATTGCATCAACACATTCAGGACGAGGTGGGTCCATGATGGCACAAAGTCCAACGATGGTTAGCCATTTTTCTCCAGGCCTTCCGTTAACAAACTCGGGTCCAAGGTTCTCTCCTTTTTCTACAGAGCTCTTGGGTACAGAGGCACGGCATAATGCAAGAACACGGAGTCCGTGAGAAGAAAGGATTGCAATCTTTTCAATCCAGTAGTTGGTGTCGCAAGTCTCAAGATCGTCGATAATTCCTCCCTTCGCCTGGGTTGAGCATAGCTTCACCATGCGGTCAGGTGCTCCCTTCACGAAACAAGTGTAGTTATCAGCATCGCCAGTGTCATGAACGGTAGCCATGAACTTGTACTCAGAGGAAAATGGTACCTCTGCAACGATGGGAGTTTCCTTTTTGAGATCAGTAATACTGATTCCAGAGAAATACGCAGCGCGAAGAATCGAAAGCTCGGTGGGGTTACCAATCTCTCCCTCTCTTCCTCCATCGTCTCCAAGAAGACACTTGGAGCAAAGAACTCCTGCATTCAATGCATTCATTACAAAAGCGGAATCGGGAGATGCTCCCTCGGCAAAAGGGCCAACAGAAAGCACAGTAGTTGCAGCGGTAGCATCTTCTTCTCCCTCGATCTCAACGGGATGAAGAGATGTATCAATGGAGTAGTGATTAGAAGACTCCATGCGTCCTTTCCTTTTTTCGCCAGAGTTAGCTCCATCCTTGATAACCGAAGAGATGGATCTCTTCATCTGATGCTGAGCACGCTCAGAAAGATAAGCATCCTCACGTACGAAGTTCGTGGGGGCACGCTCGGTTGAATTCAAATCAAATTTGTAGTGGGCGTTGGAGGTAACGAAGGCGGTAAGAGACATAACATTCTGGGTAAGAGTACCGGTTTTGTCGGAACAGATAACAGTTACACTTCCAAGAGTCTCGACAGCTGGAAGAGCGCGAATGATTGCATTACTCTTGGCCATATTCGTGGTTGCCCAGGCATAAGTGAGAGTAACAATAGCCTCAAGTCCCTCAGGAATCATTGCTACGCAGCATACAAGAGCAGTAGAAACAGCGGAGAAAGGGTCTTGCTTAGCGGCGAACATGGCAATAAAGAAGGTGATCAAGGTAGCAACTCCAATGATGACTGCGAGCAATTTGGACACTTGGTCAATCTGCTCAAGCACGTTGGTCTTTTTCTTTTCAACCTGACTAACAAGCTTGTTAATAGTTCCAATCTGAGTCTCATCTCCGGTTGCAATGGCAATACCAACTCCTCCTCCCTGTGCGACAAGAGTAGCGGAAAAGGTCATGTTGTGACGGTCTCCAAGAGGAATCTGCTCAGGATTGAGTCCTTCGGGAATCTCGATAGAACCAATGGTCTTATCAATGGGTACAGCCTCTCCGGTAAGAGCAGCTTCTTGGTTGGCAAGGTTTGTGGACTCGATGACACGCATATCAGCAGGACAGCGGTCTCCAAGGGTGAGAATAATAACGTCACCAGGGACAACTGTAAGAGCGTCGACCATTTGTTCCTTTCCATCACGAATGACACGGGCATCAGCGGAAAGCATGTTCCTCAAGGCCTCAGCAGCAGCTTCGGCAGATCCCTCCTGGATGATGCCGATAAAGGTGTTCACGGTAATTACAGTGGTAATAAGCCCAACTTGGACCCAGGAGGTAAGGATGGTAGTGGAGTTAGGTTCATCAGGAACAGTTTGTTCAACGATTGCACGGGCAGCAGAGACAACAGCAACAATGACAAGAATCAGTACCAGAACATTTGCAATCTGTGCCCAGATCTTCTGCCAGATAGTTTCCTTCTCAGCCTCGCTCATCTTGTTATATCCGTATTCCTCGAGACGCTGCAAAGCCTGTTCAGTACTTAGACCCTTTGTGCAGAGATCGGGGTCGGCACGAAGCTTAACAATAGTCTCTTCAACGGTGAGAGCATGCCAGTGGACGACCTCCGCCTGCGGAGCTTCGTCAACGTTCTCTGTGTCTTTTCCCATTATTTGATGTCCTTTATGTTCCCAGTTCTGTCGCTCAGTTAAAGAAGAGAAAAAAACTAGAAAGTTTCCGAGGAAGACTTTGTGAGAATTGGATCTTTTGCGAAAAAAATTGTGAAAATTCGAGACCGGAAGTTTAGCGCCTGCCGGGCAAGATCAGAAGATAGTGAATGAGAGGCTGAGGAATTACCACGTAAGTTCTATTGGAAATTCCGAGATTTGATGGGAAGATTCAGCATAAAAAGTAAAAATCAGCGATTATTTGACAAACAGCTGAACTCTCACAATCTGATGAGATATTCGTTCATGAGGAAATTTATATATCCTTTCCCATCAAAAGTGGCGCCAACAACAACAAACAAAAGGAACTTTCCAAATGAATATTCTTAATTCTGACGTCACGACGAAGAAAAAGATTTGTTTGATACGTCACAGTGTGTTATGTTCCGCTTACGTCATCCTCATTTTTGTGGATTGTGCAATGAGAAGCCTAAGTAAACTTATTTTATAATGTTTGCAAACGTCATCTGCATAAAGAAGCTTTACGTCATCTACGTGTTTACATAGTACGCGTCATCGCAACCAAACCGAGCCAAATTTAGAAGATTCTATGGTACTCAAACTACAATACAAGTACGTGTATCGTAGAAGATTTGCGAATGAAAATGATGCCAACTTTCATGGCTAATTTTTGATGAACGTATCTGAAAATGATTCATCGTCTTCTCACTTTCATTGTGAGAGATTCCAACACCCAGGACTCACGATGGATCAAAATCATTCATCATTATTTCTCTGGTTGTGATGATTGATCGTTGCGATAGTATAATGATTTAATGTTTCATTCTAATCTTGCATTCTCTACCAATATTGTTGTGGGGAATTCACGTGATCTGCGTTGCAATAAAGCTAGCTAAGTGATTTGACCTAAACTTAAGAATATAATGATTTAATGTTTCATTCTAATCTTGCATTCTCTACCAATATTGTTGTGGGGAATTCACGTGATCTGCGTTGCAATAAAGCTAGCTAAGTGATTTGACCTAAACTTAAGAATATTAGTTAGGTTAGTTCAACATTATTTCCTGAAAACTTGACAATACAATGTGAGGGTCAATATCTGTTCGAAAGATATCACAACTCCAGGTTGTCTCGTCGAACCTGATGTGCTGAATGACTTTGTG
>Ga0306864_1000564_pt1 | contig 16850 bp, 14 predicted proteins | sample AntRauTorckE5430_FD_190448 | JGI IMG/M metagenome (GOLD analysis project Ga0306864, IMG submission 190448) | Saline lake microbial communities from Rauer Islands, Antarctica - Metagenome Torckler E5 #430 (v2) (version 2) | ecosystem: Environmental > Aquatic > Non-marine Saline and Alkaline >...
CAAATAATTACAAACGTTCGCATTGCGTTCAATCGCATCAAAAATTGCTAACGGAAATTTAGACGGATAGGCATAATGCAAGCGAATCCACTCGATTCCTTCGACTGCCGCCAAGGCATCTAACAACTCTGGCAACGCTCGTTTTTTATAAATATCCAAACCATAATACGTCAATTCTTGAGCAATCAACATCAATTCCTTCGTGCCTTTGTAAGCCAAATTTTTCGCTTCTTGCACCAAACTGTCAATTGTTCGAGAAACGTGTTTGCCTCGCATCAACGGAATCGCACAAAACGAACACGTCCGATTACAACCTTCCGAAATTTTCAAATATGCATAATGCGGCGGCGTTGTCGTCATCCGTTCTCCGATTAAATCGTGCTGATAATTGGCATTCAAACGAGCCAACAAAGCTGGCATATCCAACGTCCCATAAAAGGCATCAACTTCAGGAATTTCTTTAATCAAATCCTCTTTATATCGCTCTGATAAACAGCCATTTACATACAATTTATCGACTCGACCTTCGCTTTTTTCATTGGCATAAAATAAAATCGTATCGACCGATTCCTCTTTTGCTCTATCAATAAAACCACACGTATTGACGATAACAATATTCGCATCGTCCACACCATCGTGTCGCACCTCGTAATCATTCGCTCGTAATTGCGTGATAAGATTCTCAGAATCTACCAAATTTTTTGAGCATCCCAACGTAATGACGTTTACTTTATCTTTGCGTAATGTCTTGGTTTTCAATTATTTATATTTTTAATTTTGACGTTAGTAATTAGATTTTAGCCGTTAGATTTTGACCATCTTACGCTTAATTTATCTAATACTAAATAAAAATGTGTGCAAAAATACGACTTTAATTGTTTCTCACGGTTTTCTTACGCAAATTTTAGTTATAAAATAATAAGCCGTGATTGAAACAAGGATTCAACGGATAAAACCAAGGGCAAACAGATTTTTGTAATCTTACTTTTTAAAATCCGTATCAAGCTGAATAATCCATTAAACCAGCCTTTCAATCACGCCGTATCTATACGTTAAAACAGTCAAAACTCCCAACCCGTAACTCGAACTTACTGCCCAATCAATTTCGGATTTAACAAATCATAAAATTGGTCTAATTTCGGTAAAATAATGATTCGAGTTCTACGGTTTGTCGCTCGACCTTCGGGCGTGTCATTACTTACTAAAGTATTATATTGACCTCTACCTGCTGCAATCAAACGGTTTGGATTAATATTATAATCTTTTTGTAATACCCGAACAACCGAAGTAGAACGCATGACGCTCAAATCCCAATTATCTTTCAAACAACTTGTACTAATCGCCACATTATCCGTGTAACCTTCCACCATCACTTCCAATTCGGGGCGACTTTCGATGATTTTTGCGATTTTACCCAATACTTCTTTCGCTCTCGGAGTCAAAATTGAACTACCACTTTGGTACAACATTTTATCAGATAAATTAATAAAAACAACCGTTTTATCAACCTTAATTTCCACATCTTTATCATTAATTCCATCTGCCAAAACACCTTTCAAATTCACGGCAAGTGCCAAATTAATCGAATCCGCTTTCGTTTTTGCCGCTTGCAATAAATGAATATATTTATCTTTTTTCTCTAATTGTGACAAAGTTTCCTTGATATTATCGCTTGCAGACTGCGACAAAACGGTCAAATCTCCGACCTGTGCCGTTTGTCGATCCCGTTGTGTTTTCAGATCTTCCAATTGTTGTTTGAAATTATCCATTTGCTCTTGACGCAATGCCAACGTTTTTTCCAGACTTGCATATTCCACCCTAAGCTTAGTTTCATCTATTTCACAGCTTGACAATTCTGCCATTAGTTTATTGATTTGCACGCCATTTTTCCCTAATTGCTCATTTACAGTCGCTAATTTTTTATCTTTTGTTTCCTGCATTTCCAGATATTCTTTTTTGCTTACGCAAGCTGAAAATACAAATGTTACTGCGAGAACGATGAGCATAATTTTTTTAATAAATTTCATTGTTTTACCTTTTTAAATATTTTTGAGATAGAATATTAAACTTAGATTTTAATCAAAAATCAACTAATAAATATTCGACGTACTAAATAATTGATATAACTACTGTACAAAATAAAAATTTGAACCACAAAGGCACAAAATAAACAAAGATAACATACTAATAATCAGTTAAATACGACTTTATGGTTCTTTGTATCTTTGTGGTTCCGTTAAAATATATAGTGGTTTAATAATTGGCTCTTTGACAATTTCTGCAAAATTCGAATAAATTGAGATTTTCGTAACGACTGTCTTTAGCTGCCGCAAGGATTTTGAGACTTTTCGGAAGCTAAAGTAGCCGCTACGTGCAGAAATTGTCAAAGAGCCTGATAATTGATATTATTGTATCAAAATATCAGAATATATATTTTCGTTAATTTTCATTGATTTCCATAATTGAAATCGAAAGATAATAGTAAATGATTGATTATTAAACCATGACCTAAAACTTATATTTATTTTTGATGCCTACAAAATAGCCAAACCTACGAATTCCTACACACAAAAAAGCCCTGTCCAAACGAATGAACAAGACTTTCTCTAAATTTTAATTTATTACCGCTTTTTTAGTAATCAAAATTAAATCACCGAGAAATCGAAACGGTAAACTGACATTTTTAATTTGTCATTTTAATTTTAATTAATTCCTTATTGCTTCGCTGCCATATTCGGATTCAATAAATCATAAAATTGGTCTAACTTCGGTAAAATAATGATACGAGTTCTACGATTTGTCGCTCTCCCTTCTGCGGTTGAATTATTTGTCAAAGCATTATATTGACCTCGACCTGCTGCAATCAAACGATTTGGATTAATACCATAATCTTTTTGTAATGCTCTAACAACTGCCGTTGAACGCATAACGCTCAAATCCCAGTTGTCTTTTATACAGCTTGAATTAATCGGCACATTATCCGTATAACCTTCTACCATAACCTCAAATTCAGGACGACTTTCCACGATTTTTGCAATTTTGCCCAATACTTCCTTTGCTCTCGGAGTCAAAGTCGAACTACCACTTTGGTACAACATTTTGTCAGATAAATTAATAAAAACGACCGTTTTATCAACTTTTATTTCCACATCTTTATCATTAATTCCATCTACCAAAACACCTTTCAAATTCACGGCAAGTGCTAAGTTGATAGAATCCGCTTTCGTTTTTGCCGCTTGCAACAATTGAATATATTTATCTTTTTGTTGCAATTGAGCCAATGTTTCTTTAATATTATTACTCGCAGATTGAGACAAATCCGTCAAATCACCAACCTGCGTATATTGCATATCTCGTTGTTTTTTCAAATCTTCCAGCTGCGTTTTAAAATCATCCATTTGCTCTTGACGCAATGCCAACGTTTTTTCTAAACTAACATATTCCGCACGAAGTTTTGATTTATCTGCTTCACAACTTGACAACTGCCCCATTAATTTATTAATTTCAATCCCAGCTTTTCCCAATTGCTCATTTGCAGTTGCTAATTCTGTATCTTTTGTTTCCTGCATTTGAAGGAATTTCTTTTTGCTTACGCAAGATGCGAATACTAAAGTCGCAGCTAACACAATTAATACTATCTTTTTTGAGTAATTCATTCGTTAAATTTAATTTATTTTGAAAAAAAACATTCGTTTTTAGGTATTAATTTGTAACGTTATAAAGTCAAAATTACTAATATTATTATTAATACTAACATTTTTGCAACCGTTGTAAGGTACAATAGACGGCATTTTTTTAAAGGGTCACAAATTAATAAAGCAATTTCCCAACTTACAAATAATATATTGATTATCAATATATTATGCCTTAAAAATAAATCTAACGTTAAAGTTTATTTTCTATTTTTTTAATGCAGCCTGATGTATTCCAATTTTTGTAAAAAGATGCCGTACTTTTGTATTGAGATAATTCTTTATGAATTAATGAAGTTCATCACATAAAGCCATAAAGAATTAATCAACTATAATTATTCAAAAAATATAATTCAAAAAAATGCAAGTATTCGGATTTATATGGGAACTCGTACTTTTAGGCATCGCAATCTATTTTTACGCTTATATGCGTGGATTTATTAAAGGAAAAACGCCTGAACAACAAAAGAAAATTGATGAATTTCGGGCAGCGAATAAATGGCTTTTTTATACTTCCATGCTCTTAGGTGCAATCATGTTTGCAGAGCTTTATTTAAGAATTATGGAGCTTATTAATAAATAATTTCATCTATAGCAACTACTTTAGCAAGCCTAAGTTTTAAGACTTTTAGCCGCTAAAACAAATGTTATTCGCAAACGCCTAATCATTGTCATTTAGGCATTGACACCTCAATAATTAAGCACTAATAATTTATAGTTCACTTAACATTAATTCCTAAAATAAATGTTTACTTTTGCAGTCAATTTATTTGGCGGAAGCCTAATAGTTACGACAGAAAAGAGTTTTGTAGTTGACTTTTAGTATCTTGGTTTTGAATAACTTATTGATTTACAACGTATAAATTTATTATTTTAAAATAAATTCTGTATCCAATAATCGAAAACGACCAACTACTTATCGCCGCTTACATCACTCATATTTTAAATACAAATCAGGTTATTGACAATTATGAAATTTTTAAAAATTGCTTTATTTATGGCATTGGTTGTACCAATGTTTATCATCTCTTGTGACAAGGGTACGAACGCTGACAAATATTCTATGTCTTTCGAGGTTCCTGACTCTGTCTCTTACAGCATCGGTTTATCAATGGCAAGTTATTTACAACGTCAAGGGATTCGTTCCGTTGATATTGATACTTATGGTAACGGTATGAAAGCGGGTTTAGCTTTAGGTAGTGATTCAAAAACGGCAGTTGATTCTGTTGGACAAATCATTCAGGAATTTATGGTTGCTTACAATGAAGAAATGCAAGCAAAAATAGCTGCCGATACAACATTCCAAGCAGAACCAATGGATTTGCCGAAAGAAGTTAGTTATAACTTCGGTATCCTTTTAGGAAGTAACTTATTGGCTCAAAACCTTGGACAAGCGAATATTGATGAATTGGTACGTGGGGTAAAAGACCATTTTGCGGACACACCCAAATATGATTTAGAGCTTTCAGGTGCTGTACTTCAACGTTATTTCGACTTGACGGATAGCTTACGTATTGGTGTAAATGAAAAGTTTTTAGCAGACAATAAATCTAAAAGAGGGATTGTAACCACTCCGAGCGGTTTACAGTATAAAGTTGTTGAGAAAGGTGACGGTGCTACTCCGGTAGCGACTGATATCGTTCGTGTAAATTATAAAGGCACATTTATTAATGGAAAAACTTTCGATAGCTCTTACGATAGAGGCGAACCTGCAGAATTTCCATTAAGTGGTGTTATTCCAGGTTGGACAGAAGGTATTGCTTTGATGCCAGTTGGTTCAAAATATATTTTCACAATTCCTCAAGATATCGCTTATGGCGAACAAGGAACTCGTGACGGTTCTATTCCTCCAAAATCTACTTTGATTTTTGAGGTAGAATTATTGGATATTCTTCCACCTGCTCCCGCTCCTGCACCGGAAACAGTTCCTAGAATAGGAGAGCCGACATTAGAAGTTGAGGAAAAATAATTTTGCTGAATTTTATTTTGGTAATTAATTTTTATTAAAAAAATCCAAATCTGCTATTAATGGTAGATTTGGATTTTTTTTATATTTCATAACGGCTGTCTTTAGCTGCCGTTTTTATTAAATAATTAACGGCAACTAAAGACAGCCGTTATAAGAAAAAGATAATCAATGAAAAATTCATTAAAAGTATTATCCGCAATAATCGTAGTTAGTTTTTTCGTTTTTTCGGCTTGTAAGCCAACTGAAAAGATAAAAAAATCAAAAGAACCTATCAATAAATATTCGATGGCTTTTGAAGTTCCAGACTCGGTTTCTTATTCAATTGGGTTGTCCATGTCAAATTATTTACAGCGTCAAGGGATTCAGTCCGTTAATCAAGTAGCTTACGATGCAGGTATGAAAGCAGGTGCAAAATTAGGCGGCGATTCAAAAACAATAATTGATTCTATCGGACAGGTCATTCAGGAATTTATGATTGGTTACAATGAGGAAATGCAAGCAAAAATGACTGCAGATTCAACATTTCAGCCAGAACCGATGGATTTAAATGAAGCAATTAGCGCTAATTTTGGGATACTTTTAGGAAGTAGTTTAATCGCACAAAACCTTGGAAAAGCAAATATTGATAAATTGGTTTTAGGTGTGAAAGACCATTTTGCGGACACACCCAAATACGATTCAGAACTTTCAGGTGTTATGCTTCAGCGTTATTTTGATATGACGGATAGTTTGCGTGTTGGTTTAAATGAGCAATACTTGACAGATAATAAGGTAAAAGAAGGGGTAATCACAACGGCAAGTGGCTTGCAATATCAAGTTATTACAAAAGGTGACGGTGCAATTCCAGCAGCAACCGATTTTGTTCGTGTAAATTATAAAGGCACATTTATTAGTGGGAAAACTTTCGATAGCTCTTACGATAGAGGCGAACCTGCAGAATTTCCACTCAACGGTGTTATTCCAGGTTGGGCAGAAGGTCTTTCGTTGATGCCTATTGGTTCAAAATATATTTTTACAATTCCTCAAGATTTAGCTTATGGCAAGCAAGGAACTCGTGACGGTTCTATTCCTCCAAAATCTACTTTGGTTTTTGAGGTAGAGTTATTGGATATTGTTACGCCGCCTACGATATCAGATGAAACACCAGAAACGACTGAACCTGTGGAAGGAACTGTTGATTAAAAATGGTTTTGCTAAATTTTTTGGATACAGATTCGCACAGATTATACAGATTATTTTAAATTTTCAAATTTATAATATTCTGAAAACTAACAACTTATAAATCGGTGTAACCTGTGTAAATTTGTGTCTGATATTTAGGGAACAGGAAATAAATAACCTATTCCCTAACTTCAATTTCGTCCAAATTTTTCTTACTTATGATATTTATGGTATTTATAAATGAACTTATATCGTGCTGCTAAAGAGCGATTGTTATGCAAAGTCGTTGGGCTGTAATTGATAGGACTGGCAAGAATCGTCATTAACCTAATTTTTTGATCCGTCGTTGTTTTTACAAATGTTTTCTTGTAGTAATGCAAAGCGGCGTCATTGAAGCCAAAAACACCATCGCCCAATTCTGCGTAATTAATATATAATTCCAAAATTCTATCTTTTTGTAAAATCAACTCCAACTCAAACGCAATAATGAGTTCGAGATATTTACGAAGATAGGTACGATGTGGTGTAAGGAACAGCGTTCGAGCCAATTGTTGTGTAATCGTGCTGCCACCTTGTGCGGTATGTCCAGCTTTCGCATTCCGCTCTTTCGCTCGTTTAATCGCTTCGATATCAATGCCATAATGTTCCCGAAAATGCCCATCTTCCAGATTAATTAAATCCAATTGAAAGGTATTTGAGGTTTCTCGCAAGGGCAAATATGAAGGCGTTTTAGCAGTCGTTCCTTGACGATATAACATCAGAACGGTGTAAGGTGGATTATTATTTATATAAATAATTGAAAATATAGCGATGATTATTATAAACACCAAATGTGCGTAAAAAACGATTTTAAACGCATATTTTGTCCAATGCCAAAATCCCCGCTTTTTCTTTACCGTATTTGGTAGCGTAGTGATTTCTGGATTAACGTTTGGCGGATTCGTGTGCTGTTCTGACATAAATGAATTATTCTATTTTTGGTGTAAAGGTCTAAAGATTATCAACCGTCTGACCTCAACACCTTTATACTTAATTTTTCCTAAAGTTCTTCTTGTGCATCGGGACAAGCAAATTCAAAATCTTCTAATAAACTTTTACCGAAGCTACTATTTTTTTCTTTTGATTTAATATAACAAGAACGCATATTAATTTCCGCTTTTTTAATTTTTGAACTCAACTCAAACTCCAATCTCGAATCTGCTTCAATTTTACTTCTCAACTCCAAAACTTCTATAAAACAGCTACAAAGTTCATCAACAGCGAGTTCTTTCGCACTCATTGTTTCCTCTTCACCCTCTCCGCCTGTCCTTTTTCCATCTATATAGCTCGAACTATCGTCCAGATTTGATGGCCCTTGTGGAACAACATCTCCATCATCCATATAAGTGATTAGCGCAAAAACACCGAACATAATAACGACTAAAGCAATAATTGCTTTAAAAGCATTGGAATTACCCATTTTATTTAGATTTATTTATTTTTGAAATATTTATACAATGATAATTTTAAAAAATGTGGATTCCAATTTTTTCATATAAATAATAAGCCTTTACTGTAAAAAAGGAGGAATATATATTTTGAAAATAAAGGAATTTTATACAACTTTTGGGCATCTTTCAAAATGTCTAAAAGTGATTTACAGACGAATATCGTCAACTTAGGGAAACCGACTTTATAATTGAACACAATTCCCCGCTTCCTCCCAAAAACAATCGGGATTTGCCGCTTAAAAAAAGAGCCAAACAATAATATTCCGTTTAATTAAACCTCAAAAAAATCGGTGGTTTTTAGGCTCTTTGACAATTTCTGCAAAATTCGAATAAATTGAGATTTTCGTAACGGCTGTCTTTAGCTGCCGCAAGGATTTTGAGACTTTTCGGAAGCTAAAGTAGCCACTACGTGCAGAAATTGTCAAAGAGCCGATTTTTAATTAAATAACAGAAAATACGCATTTATGATACGACTATCTAAACTTTAATGATTTTGACCAAGATTTTACCGTGTGGCAAATTCTCCATTTTTTCTTAATACTTTTGTCCAAATGAGGTCAAACGGACGAAAATGAATATCGTGAAAAAATGAATTATCAGACGTAAAGCATTTTAATGCCTTTACCTTTTGTAAAAATAATTCATCATTTTTGAATTTTTAAGTTCGAATTATATCAAAACGAATAAATACTAATAGCTAATACTTAATAGTTAAAAAAATAATGTCTTTAATAAAAAAATTAGCGGGCGAAACGGCAATTTACGGGGTGAGTAGTATTGTTGGACGGTTTTTGAATTACTTTTTAGTGCCGCTTTATACCAATATTTTTCCGCCTTCCGAATACGGAATTGTTGTAAATTTATATGCTTGGGTAGGCTTCCTGACCGTGATTTTTGTATATCGAATGGAAACTGGTTTTTTCCGTTTTGGTACGCCACCAGCCGATAGAGATAAAGCCTACTCTACCCTTTCGACCTTACTTTTAGTCACAACACCGATTTTTTGCGGTTTACTTATTGGCTTTGCCGAACCGATTGCGGTATGGATGAAATATCCTGACGATGCGAATTATATCATTTGGTTTGCGATAATCCTGGGTTTGGAAGCTTTGTCTGCGATTCCGTTTGCAAAGTTGAGATTAGACGGGCGACCATGGTATTTTGCGGCGATTAAATTGATAAATATCGGGGTAAATTTGACGATAAATTTATTTTTCCTTTTGCTTTGTCCATATTTGGAAACAAAAGGTTGGGATATGTCGGCAGTTTATAATTCAAATTGGGGCATCGAATATATATTTATTGCGAATTTGACGGCAAGTGCAGTGACCTTACTATTGTTGAGTCCTTCTTATTTTAAAACCAAATTTGAGTTTGATAAAGTATTGCTAAAAAAGACCTTAATTTATATTTTACCATTGGTATTTGTGGGTTTGGCAGGAATTGTAAATGAAGTCATTGATAGAATTTTACAAAAATGGTTGTTGCCGGGTAGCGATATCGAAAACGAAGCGATGATTGGGATTTATGGCGCGTGTTATAAGTTGGCGATGTTGTTGAGTTTGTTCACGCAGGCGTTTAATTATGCAGCAGAACCCTTCTTTTTTCGAAATGCCGACCGCTCGGATTCAATGCCAATTTATGCCAAAGTTGCTTTATATTTCACGGTTGTCGGGGCGTTAGGCTTTTTGGGAATTATGTTATATATTGATATTGCACAGTTTTTTATTGGTACACAATACCGTGAAGGGCTGGTCGTCGTGCCGATTTTATTATTGGCAAACTTATTTTTGGGCGTGTATTATAATTTTGCCATTTGGTATAAATTAAAAGACAAAACCATGATAGGTGCGTTGATTGCATTCGGTGGAGCATTAATAACAATCGTTTTGAACATACTTTGGATTCCGACGATCGGCTATATCGGTTCGGCTTGGGCAACTTTAATTTGTTACGCCTCAATGGCAACGGCTTGTTATTGGGTCGGTCAAAAATATTATCCAGTACCTTATCCGATTGTCAAAATGTTACTTTATGTCGGTTTAGCCATCTTAATTTACGGTGCAAATTTATTAGCACGAGATATTTTTGGCAACGGAACAATTCCATTATTTATCATTAATACTTTATTAATAATCAGTTACTTAGGTATTTTTTATAAATTCGATGGTCGGGAAGTACTTGGTTAAATCGACAAATTAACAAACAACAAATATTTTTATGATGAAATCTATATTATTGACAATACTATTTTCGATTAGTGTTTTTGCGGCAAACGCAACGGAAACTTGGCGGGTTTATGTAACGACTTTTTTAGCTAAAAATGAAAATTTTCAAAAGGTTTCAAAAGAAATCTCCGACGACTTTCAAATTGTTTTAGAAAGTTGTAATGAGCGTTTTCAAGTCATGGATAGAGGGCAATATATTAGCTGGGTCGAGGAGGCAGACGCTGACAAAAGCAGTTCTAAAATTTTATTGCAGCTACAAGATTTAGAATATCTGGTTTTTGGCGAGATTTTCTACAACGGTTTAAAAAATTGTTATACCATAGAATACGGTTTTGAAGAGGTCAATACTGGGTCTATTTTATTTGTCGATAATTTGGTTTTTAAAACCTTGGAAGATTTACAAAATCACGAAAAACGCTACGCTGCAATTGCTAAAAGATTGACTTTAGAATTTGATTTGTGTCAAGTCGATGAAAAGGAATCGAAGGCGAAAATGGTCGAAATTAAGTCTTCGGTCAAGCATCAATTGAGAGATACGGACGGCGACAGCGTTCCAAATTTAATTGATGAAGAACCGAATACGCCAAAAGGGTCTTTGGTCAATTCGAGAGGGGTTGCTTACACGAAAAATGAGTTGGATATGGAAGCGATGAAAGCCAAACCTGCGCCGACGGACTCTACCGAAATTGCCAATCAAAAAAACAATGAAATGGAAAAAATGCTTCGGCAAATGATGCCCGAAATGCCAACTGTTTCATTCCCATCCAATACCAATCGGATAGAAGAAGAAAATTATACGCAATTGCACCAAATCGCAAAAGTGATGGAAATGTATCCTGCGATTAAGCTCATCGTAACTGGAAATACCCAAAATTCATCCAATAATTTGGCGTATCAACGAGCGTATAATACGATTACCTACTTAATCGACCACTATAATCTTCCTCAAAAAAGGTTAATTTTGACGTATGGGAAATTAGAAGATGAAGCCAATCATACGGTTTCGTTTGAGGTAACATTAAAGGAAGATTTGAAAGATATGGACGAGCCGAGTTTTTAAAAAAGAGAAATTTTGACAGGATTTGAACGATTTTGAAATTAAAAAATCAAGTTTCATTTTACGAATCCTGTTAAAAAAAGCTTTACCATCGCAGAAAGCAATGATAAAGCCAAGACAAAAAATAATTTATCGTTCAATTAAACGCCCAAATCTGCTAAAATCGAATCCAATCTTGCATCTAAAATTCCTTTTACCTTATCGTAATCCGCCTTGTTTTCCAATACTTCATTGACGCTACAATAGAATTTCACCTTAGGTTCAGTTCCAGAAGGACGAGCAGAAATGATGCTGCCATCTTCCAAAAAGAATTGTAAAACATTCGCAGAAGGCAAGTCAATTTTTGTGATTTCGCCAGTCGCCATTTCTTTAGATTCCGCACTCAAATAATCTTTCACCATCGTTACTTTCGAGCCACCCAAAGTCGCAGGTGTATTGCTACGCAACTCTTTTAGCATTACTTGAATTTCTTCCGCACCAGCTTGCCCTTCTTTTTTCAACGACACCAAACGCTCCAAATAAAAGCCATATTCTTCATAAACATCTAACAACGCTTCGTACAAACTGCTGCCGTTATCCTTATAATATGCCACCGTTTCCGCAATCATCGCACAGGCAATTACCGCATCTTTATCCCTCGCATGTTCGCCAACTAAATAGCCATAACTTTCCTCGCCGCCAGCCAAGAAATATCTTTCGCCTTCCAATTTCGTCATCATTTCACCGATATATTTGAAACCAGTCAACACGTTGAAACAGTCTACATTTTTAGCTGCTGCAATTTTATCAATCAAATACGTCGTCACAATTGTTTTTACAATATATTCATTGCCTTTCATTTTTCCAGCTTTTTTCCAAGCCGTCAAAACGTACAAAATCATCATCGAAGCCGCTTGATTTCCGTTTAATAAAACGAATTCGCCCTCTGTATTTTTTACTGCGATTCCGACACGGTCAGCATCTGGATCAGTTGCCATTAGTAAGTCAGCATCGACTGCTTTGGCTTTCGCCAATCCCATTGATAAGGCTTCTTGCTCTTCTGGGTTTGGATAAATTACCGTTGGGAAGTTACCATCATAAACCATTTGTTCTTCCACCAAAATCACATTTTCAAAACCAAAACGTTTCAAAACAGGCGGCACAGAAACGCCTCCAGTTCCATGAATCGGAGAAAAGACGATTTTTAAATCTTTTTGTCGAGCAATTACGTCTGGCGAAATAGATAAAGCCGTCAAAGCGTCATAGAATTTTTCGTCCATTTCCGCCCCAATCGTTTCTATCAAATCCGCTTTTCTCGCAAAGTTGATTTTATCATTAGAAGTCACTTTTTCCACTTCATCCATCACCGCTTTATCCGCTGGAGCGACCAATTGACAACCATATTTATCATAAGCTTTATAGCCATTATATTCTTTCGGATTGTGTGAAGCCGTCAACATTACGCCACCATGACAACCCAATTCCCGAATCGCAAACGACAATTCTGGAGTCGGACGCAACGCGTCAAAATAATAAACTTTAATACCGTTTGCGGAAAAAATATCAGCCGTAAACCCTGCAAATAATTCGGAATTATTCCGACAATCGTGAGCAATCACGACTTTCACTGCTTCGCCAGGATATTTTGCCAACAAATAGTTAGAAAAACCTTGTGTCGCTTTTCCTAAAGTATATTTATTCACCCGATTAGAACCAACGCCCATAATGCCCCTCAAACCACCAGTTCCAAATTCTAAGTCTTTATAAAAGGCATCCGCTAAGTTTGTAATATCTTCATTATCAACCATTTTTTGAATGGCTACTTTCGTGGCTTCGTCATAGTTACCATTCAACCATTCATTTACTTTTGTTAATACACTCGGTTCTAATCCGTTCATTTTCAATTTATTAAGTTTTATAATTATTGTTTTTCAGGGATGATGGACATGTCCATCATTACCGTGATTTTTTAGAAGCACTGCAAATTTAAGGGCAAATATTGTGAGTGGCAAATTAAATACTTGTGAAGTTGGTTTTGATACAGACTTTTACGGGTTACGCAGCCTTTTTTTATCCATGAAATTCATACAATTCGTATGAATTCGTGGCAAAGTTATTTTTTAGAATAGTATATTTGTAAATTAGCAGACGACTTTACAACTTTCATAGAAAAAATCAAAATCAATGTCCGATAAAAAAGATGCCGTTTATTTTAAATCTTTGACGACAGAAAACGTCAAATGTTTTCGGGATAAACAAACGATAGATTTTACCAATAAAAATGGAAAACCTGCCAAATGGACGGTTATTTTGGGCAATAATAATACTGGGAAAACGACGCTTTTGAGAGCTTTAGCAGATTTTAATATAAAGATTGAATACTTAGAAGATAAATATAAAAAAGATAAAGATGTAGAAGTACGATTTTTCGGCTCCGAATTAAAACAATTTAACTCTTGGACGAAGCAACAAAAAGATTTTCAAAAAACAATTGAAATTAGTGCGGATATCATACATAAAGGAGAGATTGTTTCGTATCCAATCAAATTTGAAGAAGGTACGACTTCAAGCGGAAAACCATTTGGTAATACAGATTTCATGTATCATCTAAAGATATTTGCTTATGGAACTAATAGAAGACCTTCTACTAATATTACAAGTTTAGATGATTCTAATGATATAGAAAGTCTATACGATGATACTTTAATGTTAATCAATACAGAAGAATGGCTAAAAGGAATATATCTCGCTGCCAAAAACGGTGCTACAAAAGCAGAAAGCCGTTTAAAAAAAATAAAACAGGTTTTAAGAGATGTTTTACCAGATGTCAATGATTTTCGTTTTGTTACAAATGAAGAAACATTTGTAACAAATGTCGAGGTACAAACCGATTATGGTTGGATGAAAATCAATGATTTAGGTTATGGCTATCAATCTTTATCAACTTGGGTAATTGATTTAGCAAAAAAAATGTTTGACCATTATCCGAATTCTGAAAATCCGCTACATGAACCTGCGATTGTTTTGGTGGATGAAATTGATTTGCATTTGCATCCCGAATGGCAGCGAAAAATTATTTCTTATTTGTCTGCAAACTTTCCCAATACCCAATTTATCGTGACTTCTCATAGTCCATTAGTCGTTCAATCTGCGGACGAGGTAAATGTGGTTTTGTTGAAAAAAGTTGGGGATAAAGTGGTGATTGAACAGCCGGAAATTGAGAATTTTCAAGGTTGGTCAGTCGAAGAAATTTTGCGAGAAGTTATGGATTTAGATGAGCGAACACATTCTGAGAAATATATTGAATTGCGTCAAAAATTTGAGGAGGCTTTAGATGAAAGTGATTACGAAAAAGCAAAATTGGCAAAAAGTGCGTTGGCAGAAATATTGAATCCACATAGTACGCAAGCGAAAATTATGGAAATTCAAATGACATCTTTGACCGCTCAATTTATGGAAAATTAATAATTCTTAACTCGAAAATTAGCTTTTAAAATGGTGCAAATTCAGTTAATCGAAAGACCAAAGGAACTAACAGACGAAAAAATAGAGCAGTTCGTTAATACTTTTAAGAATAATCCTAAAGGCGATGTTTGGAATAAGCCTTACATCAAAAATGCACTTTTAGCAATGTTTAATGAAAAATGTTGCTACTGTGAGGTCAAAGTTAATGACGAGGGATTTTCTCCAATTGAGCATTTTTTTTCAAAAACACTTTATCCAAACGAAGTTGTTACTTGGGGAAATTTATTGTTGAGTTGTACAAGATGCAATACTTTCAAAGGCAGTTTTGATACTAAAACTAATCCTTTTATTCATCCAATTTTTGATAATCCCAAAGAACATTTAGCCTTCAATGCGTTTCGTTTTATCAAAAAAACGGAAGCAGGAAAGAACTCAATTAAGGTTTTAAGGTTAAATGAAGATAATCGACAAAAAAAGCGATTTGAGTTGCAAATTAGTATTGCCGAAAGGCTAAAAAATATATTAATCCACTTTTTTTTACATCAAAAAAATCAAAATATTGATGGTTTAAATATCTGTAAAAAGGAATTAATTGTTATACTTTTAACCGCTCTTCCAACTCAAAAATTCTCCGCCATCACCGCACATTTTATCTTAAATGATGGTTCATATCAGCTATTAAAAGAGCATTTTCAGATAGAAAAAATTTGGAATAATCGACTCGATAATTTAGAAAAACAAGTTGAAAATATTGTATTGTAATAATCAAAAAAAATCATGGAAAATACAAAAAGCGGCAAAAATCGCAAAAACATTAAAACGGGAATTTTAGTAGAAGTTGTGGAAAAACAGAATCAACGAACTGGCGAATTGACGGAAGGTTTTGTCAAACGGATTTTGACTAATTCGGCAACACATCCGCACGGTATTAAAGTCATGTTAGATACGGGTGAAGTTGGGCGAGTCCAACATATTTTGGACGAGGAAGATGAAGAAGAGTAAAAGATTACCATTTTACGGTCAGCAGTTCGCAATTTATCACCGAAAATCAGATATAACAAAAACAAACAAAAAGCCCCGAAGTAGGCGACAACAATAGCATAGGGCAACGCCCTATGAAAACGGAATAAAAAATGCAAATATAAAATTCGACCATTTTTATTTAGAAAATAAAATATAATCCACGATTTTATTTATATAAAAAATATAAAAAGATGAAAAAAACACGAACTTCAAATATTTCGCTTCGCTTTTTGGCGGAACCAATGGATATTAATTTCGGCGGAAAAGTACATGGTGGAACGGTGATGAAATGGATTGATCAAGCGGCTTATACTTGTGCGACGGCTTGGAGCGGAAAATATTGTGTAACGGTTTATGTCGGTGGGATTCGCTTTTTGAAACCGATACAAATCGGGCATTTGGTGGAAGTCAATGCGAAGGTAATTTATACGGGGAGTTCGAGTTTACACATTATGGTGGATTTATATTCTGGGAGTCCAAGAGATATGGAGCGTCAAAAAACGACCAATTGTATTATTATTTTTGTTGCGGTTGATGAAGAAGGGAAGACTACGCCTGTGCCACGTTGGGAAGCGGAAACGGAAGAAGAATTAAAACTGGAGCAATATGCCAAAATTTTGATGGAAAAACGGAAAAAAATCCACGAAGAACATACGAAGATTTTTGGAAAAGAATAGGGAGAATCAAATATTGAACAATAAATTTTGACCATTCTAATTGGAGTGTAGCAGTTATTACAACTGCTACGCTCCTAATTCAAGATTCACTCCCTTTTTTCAAACAGTA
>Ga0306864_1000565_pt1 | contig 16840 bp, 18 predicted proteins | sample AntRauTorckE5430_FD_190448 | JGI IMG/M metagenome (GOLD analysis project Ga0306864, IMG submission 190448) | Saline lake microbial communities from Rauer Islands, Antarctica - Metagenome Torckler E5 #430 (v2) (version 2) | ecosystem: Environmental > Aquatic > Non-marine Saline and Alkaline >...
TCATCACATTTTCTACTTTTGTTAGCACTTTTATACGTGCGTGTTAAAAAGTGCTAACAAAAATTAAAGGGTCCGGACCCTTTTTCCTCCCGCGTAGATTACTGAGGAGTGAATTGTGATGGAACGGTTATTATTGTGTACATTTAACTGTAAACGTTAAAGATCTTTTCAGTGTTCAAAGTAAATATTTGTTATTTTATCCAATGAAGCCATCGTCAATCCTCATGCCTCATGCCTCATGTCGCATGCCTCGCTATGGCATCATGAATCTTTAAAGCATAAAGCATAAAGCACTTCACATTCCATCCACAGAAAAAGAGAGCGAAGAAGCATTCTTGATCGATCCATGCAAAAAGCAAAATCGAGAAGGCCAAAAAGACCACTGCTCGAATTCTTCCTTGCTGCTATTGCAATATTTTCCTTTTGGAATTTGACTTTTATATACAGAGCAATAGAGAATGAACCAGAAGGCAGGAGCAGTAGTCATCAGCAATCGCTTCTTCTTAAGGGTAGTGATATCTCTCCATCCGACTCCATCAAACACTTGGATGAAGCTAAAGTTATAACCGTTAGTGATCCTACTAGGAACCAGCAGCACGCTCAAAAAACAAGGGAAATATTTGGTCCAGTTGAGTATGAGAGAAAGAAGAAATCTGCAATGGCAGCATTTCACAATGTTTCTACCGTAGGTGAGTAGTACAACTATATACAGACAATTATCCACATTAGATAATTATGTTCCTTGTTTGAATCACATCGGTACTGGAAATATAGACTGACTTCTGGAACAATCTGAACCCAAAAGCCTATCCTCATGGACCATTTGGAGGATTCAGAAACCAATACATGACACTTACAGGATTGATGCTCATGATTCATGCGCATAATCATTCTCAAGTCATTGTCGAAACGATCAAATGGAAAGATTTATATGGAACAAATCAAAGGCTTCGGCACGATCTATTCTTTGACGTTAAGCATTGGAATTCATTCTATCCTACTCTGCCCCGATTTGTCGAATATGATGCAGCGCTGCATCCTGATATTAAGATCCTGGGGAAGAAGGAAACACCGTCTTTGCGGTGGAACGTGGAGGATCCATTCAAAGCCACAAAGCCTTTTGCAGTTGGCGATACAGGTCTTCAAGCACAGAATCAATATAAGCAGTATGTCAAGAAACTTGGAATGGGGTTACAAGATCGCGATCCTATTGATCTCAACATGCTAAAATCAGCTTTTCGACCTCATCCTGCTCTACAACAAATCATTGATGAGTTCACTGATGGCCTTCCATCTGGATACTTAGCTTTACATGCCAGAATAGAACCCGACATGCAGAAGGTAAGATGATGAAGTGGTTTGTTAGCATTAATTTGCAAATGCTTTTGTCTTCACGTGGCATATTCATAGAAAGTCTATCTTTTCCTTCTTGTAGCACAAAGTTTGCGTTGATTCAAAGGTCACAAATTTCACGCACATATTAGAAGCACTGGAAGAGAAATTTCCTGTACCTCCTGCTTCAAAGGTACTGTTAATACTCAATAGAGACATACTGGAAAAAGAAGTTCAAAATGACAGAGTATCCAATCCATTGGCAGAGTACAACTTAATGATTCTCAATCGCGTTGTTGAACGAGGTATGTGGGGAGGAAGAGTCGAAGCCATAGAAGCTGGTGTGGGGCTTGCAAAGCAAGCCAAACACCCCGTTTATTCAAAGTATTTTTCTTTATCAGGGAGCATTATTGATTTCTTCCTAGCCGCTCAAGCTGACATGTTTGTTGGCACAGAAATTTCTTCCTTTTCAGTAGATGTTGAAATCACAAGATTTTATCGAGGATACAACAAGAATTATCATTACGGTCCGGGCGGCATCAAATTAACCACACCTAGTGGAGCCAAATATCCGCCAAGATTTAAATGTTAGTAGGCTCGATATTGCCACCCATGGAAGCACTTTATCTATGACATTTCTGTAATGAAGAGATTTCGGCAAAGCTGAGAACCTCGGACGATTCGACAGGGAATCAGCTGGAAGTACTGATATCCATAACTGAATTCGAATGTCCTACGGCAATCTGTAATTTTACCGTCGATATCGCTAGCCCTTCAGAGTCTGCTGAGTGATTTGCTGCCATATAGATAGAATCTTATAAGTAAATATGATTAATATCGTGGTGATATCCCAGGCGGTTGCACCAATTTGTCATTTGATCAATGGGGTAGGAATACCCATCAATTGCCCTCAAAGCTATTAGGTTAGGTTTGGGTAGAGAGACTTGTATTATATCTATCATGTTGATTAATTCTGGCGTGACAAGAGGGTGCCAATGACTGGATACCTCCATCTTTAATTGTTGCTGTGGCTCAATGGCATAGTCATTTACTTTGTCCAGCCGTCTACCATCTAATACAGAGATATCACCGAGATGAGCTCCATTGTGGTTCATTTGCACTCTATTAATAGGTAGTCTGATCGGTTACTAACAATAAATTGTACCATGGAGTAGATACTACGAACTTCACATAAGGTCAATGCGTGACGAATATCTTCATACACGTTGAATGAGTCTCGTGGCATTTCCAACTACGCTAAGGTGGTTCACCCAAACATTGGATTATAATGTGTCGCAACAAGATGCCTGCAACGAAATGCTCGATCAGCTGTGTCACGACTCCAGCTCATGCAAGGAATGTTGTTTAAGCGTAGCCAGCACAGTGATGATGAGGATGCTAGAACGACGTGTAGATTTCCCTAGGACATTATCCTTGCGATCATTGTGCTACCAGGAACGATAAGTATTTACGATTGACAATCTCATCGAATGCAGCCATTATAGTTCACAAAATTAAGGAACCGAGTGCGCTTGCGAACATATTGAGGCTAAGGGATAGGTGCAATCATTTTAAATCGAGAGGCATCAACTACAAGTCCTTTATTGAAGTATCTACCCTCGTTAGATCTAAGGCTATGAATTGAACGAGGAGAATGATATTCCTACGCATCCATCACAATACAATTTGAGATTCGGTTAATGATAACAGTGGGAGGTAAGAAGCTTTTGCTAACTCTATGGTAGCTCTGGCAATTAAAAAACTGTGAGCCTCATTTGTCATAAAAATGTGGAAGATGTATTGTGGGATCCTTTTAGTAGAGAGAGATGATGTGTGATGATCACATTACACATAAAGCCAACTTATCCCAGCACGGTTACTCCATCATATCCCATATTGATATCTTCGTAAACATCAGCACAGGTTCACCAACGGCATTCAGACAATTCAGCGATCAGATTTTGGATCGGCTGCCTCCCCAGATAAAATCAGAGTCCATAGTTTCACTACAGATCTGCACTAGCAGTGCGCTATACGCCCTCCAAAATAAAATTCTTAATGATGAAAGGTTAGTGCTACCCTAAGCGCACAACCTTTATTGTGGGCGATTCTTCAAGATCGCTTTGAGTGCATTTACACGAAGAGAGGATATCTCATCCACGGGTCAATTTCATTGTAAGTAGCAATTCCCCCTCGTGAGGACTTTGTTCGCAAAAAATTATAGCAAAGAAAACGTTGTTTATTCCTACGCCTCGTGGTACTGTGTACGCTGTGGATCGTGATGAGAGGTCCCTCTGAAACCATTTCCTTCGACAAAATGCATGAAACTAGAAAGTGAATATTGTTTGGTTACGATGACAAGCTGTAAAACAATGACAAGCTGTAAAATAAGCTTCTGCTCGTTACAAGATTCGTAGAGGGAAGATATTGGTTTCGCATCCAAGTCCAGCCAAGCCAGACCAAGAAAGCAAGTATTCCAAAACTTTCAGCTAACTGTCTCACACATAATTCTCCAGTAATCACTATGTATGATATTCGAGGTTCAAATTGTGGATACTTGCCGGTTTTTCACGCTTCGCCTTGTTCTCTTTTAGCATAAAGCCTCCAAAAGTTCGACTTTGGATAAAAATAAGTACACGGAGGTATTTTGCTAAATTACATTAGAAAGTCAAAAGAAACGATTTATCATACCTGATAAGGTTGCACTACTGAAAGCACGTAAAGTCCTGTCTTTTTTTAGCTTATTTCCGGAATAGGACTTCCAGTGGCTCTTGAGGTTGTTGGATGTAGTGGAGATGAATCTTTTGCACAACCTCTATATAGGTGATATAGTCCAGCACATATATATCCTATCCTGAGAACCTATTTCACCGCATCAGTGCAATTCTGGACGTACTAGAGTACCAGCAGAAATTGGACCTAAACTGAGACGCCTTTGCAAAAATTTGATCATAATTGAATCATATACATCCAGGGTATTTTGTGTAACTAGGTTTCTGGAAAATAGTTTTTCCGTTGGATGGGGGACAGGAAGCAGAATGTGATAAAGCTACTACTACTGTGGGTGGTCATCTTGAAGTGCCAAAGTGGGGTATGCTTGGAGTGAGTGGACTTGCTCCAATGCTGTGGAATGTCGGAATCTTGAAGTACAGGAGTGGACAAGGGGGTTTAATCGTGCCTTGACTACATTGTTGGGCATTTAATATCACCTAAAAGTATTCTTTAATTGTGCCCGGAATAAATTGTTGGACACGATCACCTAGAAGAGTTCAGTGGACCAAGGCGAAAAGCTATCCAACCTAGTGCAGAAGTGGTTTTGCCAAAATGGAATCCACGACCCCAAAAGTTTCTCAAGTCCAAGTGACTATCCCACTATTTGCCAATTGTCTTGGTACATCGTCAAACACTAGCTCTGATGTCCGAAAATACCCAAATAAGGTATAGGTAGTTCATAGTGCATCATTGTTCAGCCATGATAGATGAATACATTTACGACTTGTAGAGCTTCTTATAACAATACAACACAGCGATCAATGATTTGCACCAAAGGTTTCGACACTGGATCCGTCACACGTACACCCGATGAAGATAAAATGATGGCACTCCTCCAGATTCAATAGTGGAGTTTGACTATGAGGCAGAAAGTTAGCATAGCATTCATTTCAAACAAGATGAAAATCACCATGTTTGACCTGATGATTTTTCAATATTTTTAAAAGCACTGGATTTGAACTATGGCTACGGACGCCACCAGTACCATACCAATACTATAAAATGGAAGTACGACGATGTTGATAGTGATGAAGCTGGTGGAATCAATTAGGATACGAATGAAATGGAAGAGATAAGAGAGTACGCTAATCAGATTGAGCATGTGAATGAGAATCAAACCAATTCTACGGAAGAATGTTTAATGTCGAGTCTACACTAGTATGCGTGTAGTGTGTAGCGAGCAGCGAGGGTACTGCCAACATACCAAAATCTCTCTAGTCTGCGAATTATCAATTGAGCATCATATTAGACATACTCCCCGTCTCCGAGGTAAGGCGTGTGCTCCTATGCGCTGTTATTAATTTCAAACCGCATGCACACAATTTACCAGATACCCTTTCACTCCACCATACACTATACATTCACTTTCAGCCTTAGTTTCGTTGCCAAAAGAGTGGCCTTTCATCCCCACTAAAGAAGAAGAGGACTTGAGTTTAAAGTTCTTAATGTGCAAGGATGTGTAATTCGTGACCTCCTCCGCCATCTACGAAGACCTCAACAATGTATCCATACCCTGATAAGACCTTGATTCAAATATGATGAATCAGCGACCTCCTTGATTAGCATTCTGCGATGAAGATCAGTATCTCCATCATCGTCCAAAATTCGGCATTGTCGTTCAATTGAAGAATAAACTTCGTTACAATGCTACTCAGCACGTAAGAAATCAGATTATGTTGCTTGGTCAAGACAATGACCTGAATGATCAGAATTACAACGCTCAAAAATCCATTGACCATAACTTCATACCACACCATCAACGAGGAAGTTATATCTGGACAGACTTCCTTCATCTCGAGAATGTTTGGCATTTGTTTCCACACAAGTATTGCAGAGAAAATGGTACGTCAACAGACTTGGTTGCGATTGCCCAATTGGTTATGTCTCCTGCAAGGTAAGTCATGCAGTAATAATTCATCGATAGCTTGTACACAATGATTGGTTAACACCTCTCCAACGTGGACGCTAGGCAATTTACACCATGGACAAGTTCTCGCGGAGAAATGGATCGCGATCAAAGCTGTACCCCTTCTTTTGATTCTGAATTCGGCATCTCGTATTAAAACGCTGAGAATACAATGTTGCGTTCATTTTCCGTAATACTGTAATCAATAAGCGAATAAAGATCTGGAAACGGTGGATAGATGAACGGCTACTGTAACAGCTAGCCATAAATTCATACAAATTGTTGGTGACTTCCATTAAGTCAGGATTACTAAATTCCATGCCAACAAAACTGGCCTTCTCAATTTGTTGGATTCCTTCTGGCTTCAACTTGACCAAACCAGCTGAGATGTGCGATAAATTTATCAGAAGGCGGTTATCAGCACTTCTAATTTGATTGGAGGTGAGATCCGTACTGTACATCCCTACCTCAGTAATAATATATGGACCCTCTATGCTTACTTCAGGTAAGACTCCACATTTCCTTCCAATAGAGTCCGATGTCTGTAGAAGATACCGCGTCGTGTTTATGAAGGCCGAAAGCATACTTGAAAAGAAGTCAGACTTTGAGGTGCAAAATACCAAGCTCAAAGTTATACTCATGACTTCGATAATACATTCTTTACAGTTCAAGCGAGATTGTTCATTTCTCTCTTCGACCGAAAGATCATCATAACGTTGGCCTACATGCAAGTATTCGTTTATTGTGACGACTGGCAAGAAGCCAATCCAATGCTTCAAGGTTGTATTAAAATAGCAGCAGAACTCCGTCTATTACCTACGCCTGTAATTACCGTTACTGTTGTACTATGTATTACACGACGACACAATGTATTTATGCACAATTCTCAACTACGAATCTGATGAGTTCGTGGAGACATAGACACATGCCCCGAACCGTCATCTTCGGACCTTCTCTTCTAGGTGTAACAGCTCTCGCTGACGCCAAAGTTGAACAAGCAGTTTGCCACATAGCCGACCTGGTAGTTGCCATCCAAAAAAACACGATAGTGGGAAAGCAATAAGTCATTCTTATAGCTATCTACCAACGCCTTCTAGGCAGTACCACACCTTTCTTACCCTGCAAACTTAACCTAGAGGCCAAAGGATTCAATTATCACCTTTGTCTGGGAAGAACTTCATTCAAGAGCCGGTGCTATGACATCGGAAAAATGGTGGCTACCTACCACCGCGTACCATTCAGACCCACCAATTATGCCAAACCTCCTCGCTGCACAAAAGAGACTCAGAAACACCCCACATGCCATCTTTGACAAAATGATAAAAAAAGCAAACTTGATAAGAATATACCTGCGAGTTACATTCCTTAGCGAAATCCTAAATTAAGATATGATAGAACTAGCATAATGGGCCCTTCATGCAACGAAATGGAAGACAACCACTGAAAACTACACAAACCAAGCACCTCCCTCTCTATAAATGCTCAAACAATGGAAAATAGTCCTCAGTCAATCATTTATTCGAAATGGTCATACCCTAAACATAAATCCTTTCCTATCACAACTTGCCACCAGTGCCCCACTTCATGACCTATCCTTTGCATTTCCCCTTCGGCACCGCCCGTTGGAACTGATGGTAATGGGATCCTCAGTACTCTCATTCCCAGAAGAAACATCACCTCTCCTAGCAACAAGGCTTCGCACAGGTAATAGAATATGCGCCTTTGGGGACGGCACAGTAAAAGACGGTATAGGAGCACATGGTTGGCGTCGTCGAATCAGCAGCGCAATCAGATGGACACCCGGACACCATCACATCACTTTGAACTGAAAGCCTAGCAGTTCTTGCGATCATGTACTACCTGCGAGCACTTAGCAAACACTACTCAAGTCCACTATCATAATCACACATTCAATACTTCATCGACAATGAAGAAGCACTTAGACGACTAGACTCACTTGACAGTTTCTCGAACATAGCCAATCCTCTTTCCACAGACTACGACTTATGGTCAGCGCCAAAAGAAGCATCCATAGAAACCCCAGGCATCTGAGTCACAACTCAATGTCCAAATGGATGAAATAGCAGGATTATGCAGAGTGTCCCATACTGCACCTCTCAAAGCGAGAACTCGCGAAGGCACTAACATCACTCTCACCATCAATGGAAGCATCATCACTTCGAACTACACAGTGCTCTAAAAACAGCACCCACACTCAAAACTGCATCATGCAAAAACAAGGCTGGGACATCTCTATCTTTGAAATGGTAGACTGGCCTAACTTTGACAAATACCTCTCTTTTCTTCCTATCGTCAAATAAGTTAACGTAAATAAAATGACCCACAATTGGCAATACAACCATAGTCGATCAATGATTTTTGAAGACCGAGAAAGCCAAAGCTGTCCAATGGGATACATTGAAATAGAATCAACGCTGCACCACCTCCGCTGCAAAAGCCAGCCTGGAGCCATAAGCCCCAAAACTGATCTCCATGATATTAGAATCTGGCTGCGGCGTACTGCCACAGCCCCACAACTTACCCTAGCAATTATGCAGGGAATTAAAAACTGGATCTCCTGTCGTCCACCTCCGCACTTCCCACCATCCTCAAACGAAAAGCTAGAACGACTTATAAACACAGCCACAGAAGAACAATCTCTCATAGGGTGGGAATAGATATTCAAAGGACACCTCAGCACCAAGTGGGCAGAAGCCCAGCAAGTTTGATACGACTCCCCACGCAGAAATCACTGTGACTTGGATTCAGAATTCCCACGCCACTACACAGGCAAAGTATGGGCAAAACCCTTATCTCCCGTCTCATCTATTACAACCTAAACCGATGGCAAATCAGAAACGAAGTGGCCCATGAAACAGCAACAACCGAAACCCAAGCGAGAACCAGAACCCAGTACGCTGAAACCATAACAAACCTTTACGAAGACCAAACAATATTGCCTCATCTCTTTCGTAAGCCCCTAGCAGACCTCCTCTCCCTTCCAACGACACGCCTATTCAACTGGCTACAATCACACGAAGCATCTACACTATATCATACACATACACAACAACCTACATTAAATTATCAAGAAAAACCTGAATGAAAATAGTACTTAATTCCCAACCACTCCCATACGGCCCGGAATACAGTTATTGTATACTAATCTCGAAGGACTTTTAAAATACATCACTGCTACGACTTAATTTTTGTTTTGTTTTGTTTTGATGAGTTCGTGTACACAATCATTGATTATTTCACTAGTGTCATTCATATCTGTTGCAATGGTCTGCATGATAATTGTCTTTCAAATGCGAGGAGAATGTGACTACGAAAAGTGCTTGATTTCTACCCAAAATGAGCTTTCGTACATTGACAAGGCGAACCTGCTTGCAACTGAGAATGGTATAGGCTATAGCCAAAATGACTATAATTTCAGCATTGCAATTACTAATGCGATTAATGAATCTCATCGATCTCTTCCTGTCTCCAACAACCAGGGCCATTCCACGCAGAAGAAAGCTCTTCTATACTTATACGCTATCACTTTACTTCTATTTCCTTGCTGTTGTGCTGGAGAACTATTTTTATGTAAAAGTGTATGACTTGATATTATAAGCGATTTGCGTTCTCTCTTCAATCAGTTTGGCCAGAAAACAGTGCACACTATAGTTTTTTACGACAAGTTAGCATCAATTTCAGACGGAGCAAAAAGTGGTGATGGAAGACATACTTTCAGCAGCTAATCAATTCTACAACAGTTATTTTGTAACTATTGATCCGGTATCATTCTTAATGGTTTGTTTCGCAGTATTCAATGGCGTGCGAGGACTTTTGATACCTGATTTAGCTCGTTCCTAAAGGTGAGGGAGATGATTCGGTATCATTCTTAATGGTTTGTTTCGCAGTATTCAATAGCGTGCGAGGACTTTTGATACCTGTTTTAGCTCGTTCCTCAAGGCTAGGGAGACGATTGGCTCCACAATAGCATTTTCTTCCCCAGCAACGGCAAACAGTTTTTTGGCCTTCTTGGCAATTCGATCCAAGTCCGCAAGCATCTGCTGCGCTAGCCTTGGCTCAAGCGCCCTAAGCTGCATCCGGACCTTTCCACCACCCCGGAACTTGTATTTATGCAAAGCTTCAACAAGCTCCCATCTTCTCATCTTGTAAGGTTTTTTCTCATACTTATACTCAACATCTGGATCTTTACAGTATTTCATTAGCGCCTTGTTCAATTCAGCAGCAGACATATTAGGGTACAAATCAGGACTAAAGATGCACTCCTGTAGCTTTTGCACTCTAGCTACATGCTCATGTGCCTTCTCCAGCAGAGGGCTAAGTTCATTGTTCAAGACGTCGAAGGCTAGGTTTTTAGCTTTCTCAGCATCCATTTCTTGCCCTGAATTTTTGACAGGAACCTTCGATATCTTCTTTGCTCCAGTATTGGATATTTCAGAGAGTGGATAAGTCGCCAAGGGAGCTCGATAGTTGCCTCGTGACATGCACACCAAGTCACGTACTTTGCCTTCACCAGAAAGAAACCTCGGTAGAATCGCCTTCAGAAAACTAGTTGATAAGCTTTTGGATGCTTCAGATCTATCTACACTGGCCTGCGTAAAGTTGAGATAATATTCATAAGTACCATTGCACCTTTACACTTCAGTTAAGTCAACCAATCATGCGATTTGTCACTTACCTCTATTGACAACAAGTGCTTGCCTCCTCCACCTTGAACCAAATGTTTGAAACCTGCATCTGTGATATTCTTATCAGGAAATCTGAAAACAATCTTGGAGAGATTCGGAGCAAACTTCATCGCAGCAATGCACTCATCAGATGCATGACTTACTTCGATGTATTTGAGACTTTGTAACTTCCCTTCAACAAAGGCTTGAAACAAGAACTCGGCATCTGTAGCGTCCATGTATGCTAAAGTAAGCGACTTGATGTTTGGACAGCGCACAAATAATGAAAGTAGAGACCTTCTGTCCAAGTTAACGACAGCGAATAGGAAGAGCCCAGTCAAGTTTTCACAGGCTTCATCAGACATGCAATCCAATGTCTTCAAGCGCCAAGAGAAAGCAATCGCAATAGCAAAATCACTCTGTGCTGCAGCAGCTTTCTTTGAAATGTCCTCCAGAAGTTCACCTTGACTCATAGGGTTGTGGACCATCAATTGGTTAATGCTGAAATTGTAATTATTTGACAGATGCTGAGTGTAGTCAATTCTTGTTACGGAAGGAGCCAGAGAACGGTAAAAGCGATCAAAAGCATCATTTACAGAAAAGCGAGCCTTTTGACGAATATTTCCACTTCCCATTTTCGCTGAACTATCTGTATTGACAGGTGTTCACACTTCAAAGGAGAGAATATGCTGATGTCCACGCTGATGTCCACGTGAAGAAGTTAAAGCGCACAGCTGAAACGAAATATATTGGCTGTCCAAAGAAACGCGATTTGTATTTTATATGAACATGCAATGCGCACACCCTAAAAACCGTTGCCACCGAGAAAGGAACTGATTTAAACTCTGTGCCAATTCTTTCTCCGTCTGTTGTGCTTTGAGTCATAGAATGAAAGTGATGTCCTATGTGTGAATGTGAACTACTGTTGTTGTGGTACTCTTCACATGTAGCCTTTACTTTACAATATGTAGCCTGAAAGCATATGATGATTTTGGTGTGGGTTCAGAACCTGATATATCCAAGCTAGGTAAGGCGAGTACAATAGTCAATCAACGCGACATGACATGCACTACTTCTTATTGTATCAGCAGAGGTCAGTTAGAATTCAGTGCAGATTGCAAGGATCTGACAATACATATTAAAGTCAACGAATGCGTATGTGTTCATTCTAGCTTTGTTGTAGGTAAATTGCGTCCTCTTTTTGCTCCGAAGGAATGCTAGCTAATCGCGAGTGGCATATCAACGTATCGACCCTCATCAACAGCTGGAACAATGCCAGATCGAAGATCGAACGAAATTTTACGTCATCTACTGATAAGATTCTTCCTCCAGCTATATATGCTTTTTCAAAAACGTATTGCCACGCCAGTCTTTGTCCGGAACATGCTTTAAATGTTCTCATTATACCTCACATCACAACAGTACGGTCAACTCGTTACTGCTGCCGCGAAAAAAGTCAAAGGTGGTCACCTCTCTTCGCCTCGAAGTCAAAATAACGATATATGTCTGCTTTCACCACACATCAAGCTTCGATACCATTTGCCATGATAATCGCACTGATATTTAGGATTTCCGGAGAATTAGGAACCCGGGCTGGGCTTAGAGATGTTGCATACCAGTTTTAGTTGGCTGAATATGTATTGTGTGTACCAGCAAGCCAGCGCAGGAACATAGATCCTGTGGTGGTGGTCAGTGGAGTATGTAGGTAGTAGTAGGTAATAATATTTACTAGCTAGATCCTGTACTACTAATATCTAATATCGATAGCTACTAATTGTAAATTGTAAGTGTTGGTTTGTGGTTGATTGATCCTACCCACCAGCAAGCAAGTGGCAAGCAGGAGGTCGCGACCGCCTCCTTCCTTCCCTCTCCTTCCGCTCTTTTCAGTGGAAATGTAGCCTAGGTAGTACAATATAAACAAAAGGCCTCTTCCTTGATTCGTGAAAGCCATACATTCTGGAAAAGAACAGCGTCGCTTCTCCGTTCTTTCTCCGCACTCTGAATCTCCACTCTCACTTTTTCACATAATTGTTCTGACGAGAACAACGAACAACAAACAACACCTGCACGCCCACATTTTAGATTCCTAGACATTGAAATTATTGAGTAGAAGGAACCAAAGAACATGCTGGTTTCTTCACAATTATCTCGTTGCGCTGTATCATCATCTAGGCTAGCTTCAATCTTCGACTGGAAAAAAACATCTAGGTAAATAAATGTGTGTCTTCTCAAATTCAACGGAAACAAAATCTACCAAATACACGGATCTAACGAACTCACTCACCCATCTCTATCTTGCAGAATATTGTCAGTGGATATATCAAAACACCAAATATCGCTATCTTTAGCACAGCATCCGACTATTGAAGATCAGCATGTGATTAAAAGGCTGAAACATATATCTTATATACCAAAGGACCAGAAGAATATTAGTAAGGCCATGTTCCTCATGCGAAAAGAAAAGGTGAAGCAAAAACTAGGTTCTATAATAAAAGAATTCAAGGTATCGGGTTGCGTTATCGGCTGGCCTCTCGAACCAACAGGGCAACCAGGAGCAGCTTGTGGAAGGGTGTTGCATTTATTGGATTATCTCGCAGGTAAGTAAAGTGCAATTTCTGAATTCCAAGATTCCTTCACGAATATTGATCCACACTAATGCGTGATGCATCCTTCTTTCTGAATAGACAAACGAGGAGGTAAACTTTTGATCCCATCCCGTCCAATCACACTGTGGGATCAACGGGTATTCACTCACAATCAATTTGATGAGCTGAAACGTCCACAAGATGAGTGGGGAAGATCAGAAGCCTTTTGTAGCCATCCTTCCACAGATGATATCCAAGAGCACACAAACGAAAAAGGAGAAAAAGAACAAATTCACTTGACAAGACATGGGAATGATCAAGATCACATGAATATAGGTCATGGAAAACATGACTGCTCAGAAAAATTACTGGAACAATTTTTGAATAGTCACTACATGAAGAATGATGATAGCGTGTATACTCGATCTTCAAAGAAATTTTCTTCCGATCACTTTATTGCCAATTTTGAGACTTCTGGCGCCTGCATTGAATCAAGTCTTTTGTGATTGAGACAGCTTCCAATACTGGGTGACGAATCTTCTCCACTTACATTGCTGCTGCCGTTTTTTTTTGTATTTCGACAAAGGCTTTTTGAGAGGCATCGACTTTGCTAGTTATACTGGAATGCTGATGTGTGGTATTGATATCCGCACTAATCGTACGTGTCATGGTGGTGGAGGTCTAGTAATGGCCGATACGAAGGCACTCGACGAATTTATCAATTTGAGTAAAATCTATTGTTCATGGGTTTCGCAATAAAGAACAATCTTGGAAATATGGTTTGGGTACAACAACAACAGTATTTATTCGATATCATGTTCTACATAGCGTTGAGTTTCTGTTGCCGACATTCATAGAGATACTTTTAGAGCTCATCAGTGAACATTGAAACTCGGCATCACAAACTTCGCCGGTAACCTTTCGTATCTAAGAGGGACAACGAATCTTCGAAAGTTGTTCCTTTCTTTAGCTCGCACTTGAAGTGCCGGCAGCGCCTCCCGAGAACCCAAACTTCCCATAATTTTTAATTTTGTTCAACATTCGACTGATGATACCTACGACTACCTACTCAGAGAAATATTGCTATTCATAGTAGAGATCGTAAAGAACTCTCGACCCTTGTTTTCACAAAAAATTACGAGGGCACCTACCACCTAATCGATCATATCGTACGTGGTTCTTCCAGTATTTAACTGAATTCGTACCACAATTCTAATTACAAATTTAGCTGAAACATTCATCATGCAGAAGTAGTCTGCAGAAGTTGAAAGCGGCAACAAGAAGCTCGTCGTCCCGCCCCTCCTCCTTCTTCTTTCTTCCTATTACTACCTATTTACTTAGGTTATCTTATAATTGCTGAAGTCCTATTTACAACGAAGGGCGCTGCTGAAAACAAGGTTGTTATTAAATTATAGACTATTGATGTAACGACCATGTTTGTTGGCCGTTTGGCGATCTTTGGTGAAATAGCCGTTGCTGCAAGATGTCTGTGCGGTTATCCCTGTTGGATGAGTTATTTGGCTATATGACTCAAGCACACCCTTGCGCACAGCATTACGTGCTGCAATTAGGAGTGTATCTGTTGATGTAACGTTGTTGGCAACGTAAGTAGGTCTGATAGCGATATGATGTTTCACTGGGAAGTGTTTTGTTTGATAATCTGCGAGGTTTGTTTCTCCGCGCTTCCAGTGGACATGAAGTTGCTTTTGCTCGAGAGCCCTGTCTCGTAGCCAGTAAAAGCGCATATCCATACATTTGGATTGTTTTTGTTTTAGCTCACCTGTGAGGATGCCGGTGGCACACAGATTGTCAAATTGAAGTGGCGTAGGTCCTTGGAGGTGACTCATTTCGATGGCGGTTTGCCGTATTGGGATGGCTTCACGTGCGTTTATGAATCCACTGCCCGTCTCTGATTCTTGGGTTGACGACATGACTGCGTCGATCTTTTTGCATAATGCTAGTACTGGGTGGTTGTGCATTGGTGCTGGGGAATCTGCAAGAATTGGTAGTTTTGGTTTGTCGCTGAAGTAATGATATCCTCCTGAGCGTGAGCGTGCTTTTGGTTCAGTGAGGTATGAGGCATCAGTGTGGGTCCATAGGTGCATGTCACTCTTTTTGTAGACAAGTTTGGCGTTTGGATGTGTTGCCATGTAATCTAGGAAGTGATTAGTGCGGAATTTGATATCTTCCCATTGTCCAGTGGAAAGACTTGATGAGATTGATCCGACAGCGGGTTGAATTGTGGAGTCAATGGCACGGCCGTAGTAGAGGAACACTCCGATTACTCTTTGGATGTGTTTTAGTTGGGCTGGGGTGAGATCTGACTCTAGGTTTTCTTTGGCATATTGGACTTTTGCTCCAAATGTTGGTGGAGTATGAGGATGAGGAGAATGTTGTGGCTTCTTCGGTAGTATGTGTTGGAATCGAATTAGTGCTTTCCATACATATCCTGGCATGGATAGTTCAACTGTTCCATTTACATAGTCCCATTTAAGATGCATACCTAAAAATGTTGATCCTTCCCAATCAATTGTGATGTTGTATTTCGTTTCTAGTGATTGGATGAGGTGCATGGCATCTTCTTTGCTGTTGTATTTGACTCCAAAATCATCGACGAAGAGGGTGAATATTGTTGGTCTTGTGACGTGCTTGAAGAGTCCTGGTGTAAGACCTGCTCGAACATATCCATGTTCCGAAAGGTGTTTGATGAGTTCGATGTACGCTAGGCGTCCGGCTTGGGGGAGTCCATACATTCCTTTGTTGATTCTTACTAGGATTTTGTCATTGTGGAATTTGTCCTCTATTCCGTATTCATCTATGAATTCTTGTGGAAAAATCCAACGTGGTAGATACATGAATTCGGGATTGTCCATTTTGGTCATTAAATAAAAATCTTTGATGTCGATGCCAAGGAACTTTGCCATCGGTGTTGAGATGACGCTGTTAAATAATATTTTGGCTGTGGTGACATCTGCGTTTGGGGTAAATGTCTCTCCATCGTATTGGATGCGATCTCCGCCAACAGTGATTCTGACTCGGTAAGGATCTTCTTTTTGTTCTCTGTAGTTTGCGCAGACTCGGGCGTAAGTAGGTTTTTTGTCAATGGGCATTTCCGATCGTGTGATGAAGTCAATGGTGTCGGTCCCTTGCAAACTCCTGCGTTTACTGCCTTGTGCTAGTCTTGCTAGTTCCTTGAAGGATCCACCTTCCCAATGTTTCTTATCCTTGGTTTTGAGGAGATCTTTCAATTCTTGTTCCTTTCCTGTTTCTGGATCCATTACTGAATTTATTACGTCCATATTTGCAACATGTTGGCGGATAAACTCTTCTTCTGCTGGTGAGATCTCGACAGTTGAGTTTGCATATTGGAAATCAGATGAGTTGGTTGATTTTCGAACGCGTGAAGATTGTCGATGTGCATTTTGCATTGCTTGACCTGACGATGTTCTGCGGCTGTCTGTGACTGCACGAAGTGCATCTTTGAAGATTGTTTTACGGAGTCTTTTCATAAGGTCTGGTGCATTAATATCTGCGGTAGGTGCCGGTGACGGTGTTGGTGC
>Ga0306864_1000566_pt1 | contig 16711 bp, 14 predicted proteins | sample AntRauTorckE5430_FD_190448 | JGI IMG/M metagenome (GOLD analysis project Ga0306864, IMG submission 190448) | Saline lake microbial communities from Rauer Islands, Antarctica - Metagenome Torckler E5 #430 (v2) (version 2) | ecosystem: Environmental > Aquatic > Non-marine Saline and Alkaline >...
TTATACAAAAAGCTAAAAGAAAAAGGCTATAATAAAAAAGAGGCATCTCCTCATATTGTGGAACAACTGAAAGTGCACAAAATTCTCAAAAAGTCCTCCAAAGACTGGGATGGTGGTTATGTGATTGCAGGTATGCTTGGACATGGAGATTCTTTTGTATTGAGAGATCCCAACGGTATTCGTCCGGCGTATTACTATAAAGATGATGAAGTGGTGGTGGTGGCTTCAGAGCGACCAGTGATACAGACCGCTTTTAATGTCGATTATGAGGATGTTCATGAACTAGAACCCGGGCAAGCGATTATCACCAAAAAAGACGGTTCAGTTCATTTTAAAACCATTTTGGAGCCAGGAGTACGTAAGGCCTGTTCTTTCGAGAGGATTTATTTCTCCAGAGGGAGTGATGCTGAAATTTATAAAGAACGAAAAAAACTAGGTCGCTTATTAATGCCGGAAGTTCTTAGTGCTATCGATTATGATACGATGAACTCTGTATTTTCTTATATTCCCAATACAGCAGAGACTTCATTCTATGGGATGGTAGAGGCGGCTCAAGACGAATTGAATCGTCAAAAAAATGAAGCGATTTTAAAAGAGAAAGAAAATTTGACGGATGAACGGCTTTCAGATATACTTAGTTTACGGTTACGAACTGAAAAGATAGCGGTTAAGGATGTCAAGCTCCGTACTTTTATCACACAGGATAGTAGTCGAGATTATTTGGTAGCTCACGTCTACGATGTGACTTACGGAGTAGTAAAACCTACTGACAATCTAGTGGTGATAGATGATAGTATAGTTAGAGGGACCACTTTAAAGAAAAGTATCTTGAAGATGCTAGACCGTTTGTCACCAAAGAAAATCATTATCGTGTCTTCGGCACCACAGATTCGATACCCGGACTGTTATGGTATTGACATGGCTAATCTGGAAGATTTTATTGCTTTTCAAGCGGCAGTGTCTTTGCTTAAGGAGCATGGTATATATCAGGACACTATGGACGCTGTATATAAGAAATGCAAGCAGCAGATAGAACAGGCGACCAAGGTCGAGGAAAATTACGTTAAAGCAGTTTACGACCCTTTCACTTACGAGGAAGTTTCAGAAAGAATCGCCCAACTTTTAAGTCATGAGAGCATCACCTCAGAAGTTAAAGTAATTTACCAAACCGTAGAAAAACTCCATGAAGCCTGTCCCAAAAACTTAGGCGATTGGTATTTCACTGGAGATTATCCTACAAAAGGAGGCAATAAGGTCGTGAACAAAGCGTTTATGAATTTTTATGAAGGGAAAAAAGATAGAGCTTACTAAAATAGTACCATTATACACGCAACCTTTTTGTAAGGGAGTGCATCTTTATATTGTGAAAGATTTATTAAATTTATACAACTAATTTCATCCATATTTTAAATGTCAGAACAAACTTCACAAAATACCTCAGACGAAATTGACTTAGGTGTTGTTTTTGAAAAAATAAAGTCTTTTTTTAAGTCTATTTTAATAGGAATTATCCAAATCTTTCAGTTCTCTTGGAAGCATAAGTTTGCGCTTGCTGGACTGTTAGTTATAGGAGTTGGTATTCAGTTATATTTGAAATCTACAACAGAAGCTACATTTTTAAATCAGTTTTTAGTGAGAACGAACTATGGCAGTACTGAATACTTGTACAGTAAGGTGAATTCTATTAATTTAAAGCTTGAAGCTGAAGATAGTTTATACATACAAGATATCTTTGGCGAACATTATGATAAAGTTAAAGAAATTGAAGTAGTTCCTGTAATCGATGTGTATGGACTCGTAAATAAATCTGAGCAAAATAAAGAAACCTTTGAACTCCTGTTAGATGAATACGGTGACATTTCTTTTTTAAGCGATGAGATGAATATCAATGAATACGCAATTCATAAAATTAAAATATACATCGAAGGGCAGACTGATAATGAGATGATTTCTAATCGACTATATGACCATTTAGCAAGTAATTCTTATTATAATGAACTTAAGACTGCAACTTTAGAAAGTTATAAAGAGCAGCTAGAACAAAGTAAAACTATTAGAACTCAAATTGACAGTATTCTTAAAGATCAAAAAGGAAATACACTCCCTAAGTTAGATAATAATGCAATTAATTTTTCGGGTAGTCAGGATTTAAACGACTTATTAAGCAGAAAGCAAAGGCTCTTAATTGACGATTTATCACTCAAAAATCGATTGTCTTCTAATGATGAAGTGTTAAAAATTATTGATTCTTCGTTTGGAGTTTTTAGTAAAGAGCGCAACCAATCTTATCTTATTATACCTTCCATATTGTTAGGAATATATTTTCTCTTTTTCTTTTTCAGATATTTAAGTATAAGAATTTTAAGTTTTGTCGGTAAATAAGAAATATATCATATTCAAAATGATAGATTTCTTATTTGTGATACCATTCAAAATATATTTTTACTATAAAGTACGCTTAAAGATCTAATTCAAATTAATGAAAAAAATAAAAAACCTTATAATTTTTGGTACTCGCCCCGAAGCTATTAAAATGGCACCATTGGTAAAAGCTTTTAAAGATGAGGTCAGTTCTTTTGAAACTAAAGTTTGTATTACGGCCCAACATAGAGAAATGCTTGACCAAGTTTTATCATTTTTTGAAATTGCACCAGATTATGACTTAGACTTGATGAAACTGAATCAGAATTTGTATTCATTAACAGCAGATATTATCACTAATCTTAAACCTATTCTCGAAGATTTTAAGCCAGATTATGTTTATGTCCATGGTGACACAACGACAACAATGGCTGCTAGTATTGCTTCTTTTTATTCTGGAGCGAAAGTATGCCATGTAGAGGCTGGGTTAAGAACCTTTAATAAACGATCTCCGTTTCCTGAGGAAATTAACAGAAGTGTTACTGGGAGTATTGCAGACTATCATTTTTCACCAACAGAGACTTCAAAAAAAAACCTAATAGAGGAAAACATAGATGCTAGAAATATTCTTATTACAGGGAATACAGTCATTGATGCGCTAAAATATAGCAATGCTAAAGTGAATTCTCCAGGGTTTAATAATAAAGAAATTGAATCTGTTAAAGCTTTTTTAGATACTACTAAACGACTCATTTTGGTAACTGGCCATAGACGAGAGAATCATGGCCAAGGATTTGTCAACATATGCAATGCCTTAAAGCAAATCTTACAAGAAAACAGTGATGTTCAAGTTATTTATCCGGTTCACTTAAATCCTAACGTCCAAAAGCCAGTTTATAAGATTCTTAAAGACGTTTCTAATCTGACATTAATTGCCCCACTTTCCTATCCAGCCTTTATTTGGTTAATGAGTCAATCTTATATCATTATTACCGATAGCGGTGGAGTTCAAGAAGAGGCACCAAGTCTAGGGAAACCAGTATTAGTTATGAGAGATGTTACAGAGCGTCCAGAAGCAGTTGATGCTGGAACCGTTTTGTTGGTCGGTACAGACACCAGAAAAATAGTTTCTGAAGCTAACAAATTACTTAATGATAATTCTTTTTATACTAAAATGAGCATGTTGCACAATCCTTATGGCGATGGAACAGCATGTAAAAAAATAGTAGAATATATTAAAAACATTTAATTATGAAGATGAAGATGAAGCCTGAAGTTGTAATGGTTGGGCTGGGTTATATCGGCCTTCCAACAGCTGCCCTAATTGCTCAAAATAAAACTGCTGTACATGGTGTAGATATTAATCCAAATGTAGTTAATACAATTAATGAAGGAAAGATTCATATAGTGGAACCAGATCTCGGTTCAGCTGTTTCGCAAGTTGTAAGTGATGGGTATTTAATAGCAGACACAAAGCCAGTATCAGCTAAAACCTATTTAATCGTTGTCCCCACTCCTTTTAAAGCCAGAAATGAACCTGATATTTCCTTTGTTGAAGCTGCAACAAAATCAATTATTCCTTTGTTAAAAGAGGATGATCTATACATCATTGAATCCACTTCGCCCATTGGGACGACTGTAAAGATGTTGAATTTGATATATAAAACACGACCCGAATTAAAAGGGAAACTTAATGTAGCATATTGTCCTGAACGTGTCTTACCTGGTAATGTAATGTACGAATTAGTTCATAATGATAGAGTTATTGGGGGGGTTGATGAAAAATCAACAGCTAAAGCCACAGATTTTTATAAACAATTTATAAAAGGTGATTTGCACGAGACCAATGCCCGAACAGCTGAAATGTGCAAATTGGTTGAGAATTCATCTCGAGATGTACAGATAGCGTTTGCCAATGAGTTGTCTTTAATATGTGATAAAGCAGATATTAATGTGTGGGAGCTTATTAAACTGGCAAATAAACATCCAAGAGTGAACATTTTGCAACCAGGCTGTGGAGTAGGGGGTCATTGTATTGCAGTGGATCCTTATTTTATTGTAGCAGACTATCCAATGGAGTCCAAAATTATTGGTGCTGCGAGAGAGGTTAACAACTATAAGTCATTTTGGTGTGCTGAAAAAGTGCAATCTTCAAAATTGAAATTTGAATTGAAACACGGACGTAAACCCAGCATAGCTATAATGGGGCTTGCTTTTAAGCCTAATATTGACGATTTAAGGGAATCTCCTGCCAAATATATTGCTCAAAAAGTTTTACAAAACTCAAATAATGAAGAATATTACATAGTGGAGCCTAATATAGAGTCGCATAAGATTTTTAAATTAACTCACTTTAAAATAGCAGCAGACAAAGCTGATATAGTCGTTTTACTTGTTGCACATAATGAGTTTAAGGATTTAGAACTTAAAAATAAAGTAGTATTAGATTTTTGTGGGGTATTAACTGGTAAATAAGTTGACAACATAAAATTGATTTCATAAATGATTAAAATAGACAAAGATTTTACTGAAGTCTTAAAAAAAGGAGGTTCTGCATTGTTAATTAGAATTGCAGGCTTTTTAGCCGGATACTTATTTATATTCTATACAGTAAAATTTTTTGGTGCAGAAACACAAGGAAGATTAAATCTAAGCTTCTCATTCATGATGATAGGAGCTCTTATTTGTAGATTAGGTCTTGACATTCACTTTGTTAAGATTTATTCTATACCAGGTAATTTCCATAATTCAAAAGGAATATATTATAAAGTAATTCCTTATGTTTTGGTATTGACCTTCCTAGTTTCTGGATGTGTTTTTATTTTTTCTAAAAATATAAGTATTTATATTTTTAATGATCCAGAACTAAGCATATTTTTAAAATGGGTGTCTCCATGTGTAATATTCTTTACATTTATTTTATTAAATGCTTCTGTATTCAGAGGTCTTAAGAAAAATTCATTGTACGCATTTCTATTTAATGGTGGGCGTTTTATCTTTACTCTATTTTTTTTCTTCAGTTTAATTTTTTTTTATAAAAACCCACTTATTACGATTATTGCTCATACTTTGGCGATTTTTATTCTTTTCCTAATATCAATAAGGTATATTTTAAAATATAATTTCCCCTTCGTTCGTAAATCAACATATACTTCTCGAAAATTCGTAAGACAATCCTTACCTATGCTGATTTCAACTTCAATGATTATTTTTTTAGGCTGGTCAGATACTATTGTTCTTGGCATTTTTAAAGATAGTTCTGATGTAGGTATTTATGGAGTTGTACTGAAAATTTCAGTTGTAACAAGTTTTACATTTCAAGCATTAGACTCTATTTTGGCTCCAAAATTATCAAATGCTTATCATGCTAAAGAGATGAATTTATTTAAAAAATTGGTAAAATTCTCTACAATTTTGAATTCAATAATTTCAATACTAGTTGTAGTAGGGATTTTTTTATTTAAAGACTTAATCCTTTCAATTTTTGGTGATGAGTTTTTTAAAGCTTCTACAGCATTAATTATTTTGTGTCTTGGTCAATTATTTAATTCAATTTGTGGACCTGTTGGATCTATTTTGCAAATGACAGGCAGGCAGATCGTATTCCGTAATATTTTAATGATTGCGTTTTTGATCAACATTTTATTAAATTTTCTTTTAGCACCGACATACGGAATTAATGGTGTAGCAATAGCAACAGCAATTAGTTTAGCTTTTTGGAATCTTTCAAGTGTAATTTATATATCTAAGAAAATCTATTGACATTATGCTAAGTAAATCATTTATGTCGGCCTTCAGACTGATTCTAGTTTTATTCTGTCTCCTAAGTGTATTTTATAAAATTTTATCCAAGATTACTGATTTATCAATTTTTAAATATTTAGATGAGATAATTTTTTTTTCGGTTATATTGTTTCTCATTACTTACTATATTACATCCAAGAAAGTTCATATAATTAATCTAATTTTATTAGTTTTTATATCATATTCAGTAATTGTAAGTTTGCTTTTTGGTTTCAACAAGAATTTTATTGACGTTGTTCTACAAACACTTATAAGTGTTAAGTTTTTCATTTTAATAACTGGGTTTATTTTAATATTTAAAAACAATTTTAAATATTTGGATTGGTATTTTAAGATTGTGTTTGGTATTGCTTTTTTATCTTTTTTTATTCATGTAATATTTGGTGTTCAATTCAATAATTTTTTTAGCATATCAGCTTTTGCAAGACCTAATATTAGATATTCTGGATTTATTGCTCACCCCAATCATATGGCTTATTTAGCAGTTCTCTTTATAGGGTATACACTGAGTAAAGTTAAGTCCACTAATTCAATAATTGATTTAAAGAATCTGTTAAAAATAATTATTTGTATTACCATAATATTTTTAACAGATTCTAGAACTTCTATTCTTGCTGCAGCTATTTTCTTTTTAGCATTTTACTGGGATTTACTCCTTAAGAATGCAATGGTGTTGTTATATGTTTTTTCAACATTATTATTATCAATTGTTTTATTAACTGTTTTTACAGACGTTTTTGACTCAATTATCCTAAATATTTCACAAACATTTACTTTGGAAAGCACTTACATTAGAGGGAATATGATTTATTTGTCTGGCTTAATTTTTTATCAGTTTTTTCCTATAGGCACTGGTGCGGCCTCTTTCGGGTCAGTAATGGCTAATAATAAAGTTTACGAATATTACGACCAAGCTGATAGATATTATTTCGCTAATGATATTGGTTTATATGACAGTAATATAGCGTCAATAACAGGGGAATATGGTTTCGTTGGTCTTATTCTTTACTTTTTACTTTTCTTCTGTACTTATAAATATCTAGTTAAAACATTTAAAACTAAAGGTGTAATGCTTAAATCAGTTTTTTTCTTGTTCTTATTTTATACAATCACAAATCCTATGATAACTAATAATGTTTATATACTTATAACTTTACCAATCCTTTTAAAGATAGCTTCAATTAATAATACAAATAGCGAAATAACCTCAAATAAATGAAAATACTTTTTATTACTAACATGTATCCCAGTAAACAAAAAGCTTACGCTGGAATTTTTGTAAAAAATCAATTTGAGGAATTAAATGAAATAATTGATGATAAGGATACCCTAGACATTTTTTATATGAAAAGGGCCTTCACTTCAAAAGCTGGAAGTGCTTTGAAATACTTCCTTGCTTTTCTAAGATTTACTCCATTTTTATTCAGAAGATTTGATATAATTCATGTTCATTATTTTTACCCTTTAATTCTATTAGGTTGGATGTATAAAAAAATTCATAAAGAAACTAAAATCGTAGTTACCTTTCTAGGGAGAGACATAAACTCTCAAATTAATGAATCAAATCAAATTTTTTTTAGAAAAATTGCTAGAGACATTGACTTTTCTATTCCAGTTGGAATTACACTTGCTGAAGAAATAAAGAAAAAGCTAGAATTGGAAAAAATGAGAGTCCTTCCTTGTGGTGTTAAAGAAAGTGTTTTTTATAAAGAAAACGATATTAATAAAACATATGACTTTATCATGGTTGGTTCTTTTATCTACAGAAAGGGGATAGATACTGTTATAGAAGCTATTAAATCCTTACCTAAAAATTCTAATATTAAATTTTGCTTTTGTGGTTCCGGAAATTATTTAAATGAACTAGAAGAACTCCAAGAAAATTATGATGTTACAGTTAAGCAAAACCAAACGCAAGATCAGTTAAGATATTTATTAAACGCTTCTCGTTATTTTTTACTAATGTCAAGAGCTGAGGGCTTCGCGACTGCAACTACTGAAGCCTTTTTTTGTGGTGTTCCAGTATTAACTTCAGATATAAAGAACTTTAAAGAACAGGTAGAAGTAGATGTCAACGGTTTTATTTCACCTCTTGGTGACCCTGAAATTCTAAAAGAAAACTTGTTAAAATTGAATTTACTCAAGGGTGATAGGTATAAAGAATTGTCTTACGGTGCATCGAATTCATTTAAAGATGCTTCATTAAATCATGTATGCAAAAATATTTATGAAATTTATAGATCGTTATCTTAATTTAATTACAATTATTATTTGATAATAAAAAAGTATAAATAAATGCGTTTAGCAAATATCGTAAACAGTAATACTCTGTTGTTTCTTGTGTGTTTTACACTGCCAATGTATACACGCATAAATAATTTACTTTTAGGAATTTTTATCGTTTTTAGTATTTTCAATAATTTGGCATGTAAGGAAAATTTGAGAAAACCATTTCTAAAGAATTTCTTTCCAGTTATTGCCTTTTTCTTTTTGGCAGTAATGGCTTCTTTTAATTATGATGAATTATTAAATTTTAAACAATTAGAAAAATATTGGTCTTTTCTTTTAGCTCCATTTGCCTTTTGGATGATAGGAGGAGATAATAAAAAACTAATTAAGTTTGCATTTCATGGGTTAATTTTGGGTTGTGCTACAACATTATTGATTTGTTATTTAAATACATTTTATGAAATTATAGCATACAATGAACCTTTGACTTATATCTTAAGATGGAGACATCTAAGCCATAGGTTTACTAGTATAGCAGATACTCATCCTACATATCTAGGATTATTCATTTGTTCTTCTACCTATTATTTATTATTCAGCTCTAAAGAGTTTGATAATAAGTTCAGAATTCCTTTATTATTCCTATATTTTTTAGGAATGCTTCAAATAGTTAGTAGAGTTGCAATTTTTATATTTATTTTAATTATTTTATTTTATTTTATTTCAATTTTTAAAAGAAATGTAAAGTTCTTTGCTGTTAGTCTTATAATAATTCTTTTTTCTTTTTTCTTTATTTTTTCAATTGGAAGTGAATATTTAAATAAAAGAATGTTGTCAATTGAAAATATTACTGAAGATTCAAGATTTGATCGGCTGAATGTCTCTTATGAGATTTTTAAAGAAAATATTGTCTTTGGTACAGGTTTTGAAAAAATTGAGGAGTTAAGAATCAAACGATATCGAGAATACGGCTTTGATTTAGCCGCAAAAGAAAAGTATAATGCTCATAATCAATTTTTTGAGTACTTAACAATTAATGGAATCATAGGTGGAGTAATTTATATTGGAATTTTTTTATACTTATTTTTATTAGCTCTAAGGAAGCAAAATAATCTCTTTCTTTTTATTGTCATTTCATTTTTTATAGCAAACCTTACAGAATCTACATTATCAAGGATTAAGGGGGTAGAGTATTTTTCAATTTTTATATCCCTTCTCTTAATGAAAAATTCCTCAAAACGATAATATTAATAACCAAAATGAGAAAAAAAATCTTTTTTTTAATTTACATTATATTTTTCAAAAACACTCCTGAAGATTATAGACCGTACAGTTTTCTCTTTCCAACAATCAGACAATGGCTGGTAAAAAATTATCTTAAAAAATGTGGAGCGGATTTACGCGTAAAAAAAGGTGCAGAAATATCACCTAACTCAATTGTGGGGGATTTTTCAGAATTAGGAACAAATTCAATTATTCAAGCTAATGTAACTATAGGGAATCATGTAATCATGGGGCCTGATATTAAAATCTACTCAAGAAACCATAAGTTTGAAAGTTTAGATATACCCATTCAGAAACAAGGTAAAAACTATTACGAAACTACTATAGGAAACGATGTTTGGATAGGTGCAAACGTCGTAATTACAGCAGGATCCGAAATAGGTGATCATGTAATTATTGCCGCTGGCTCCGTAGTCACTAAAAAAATTCCAAACTATGCAATTGCAGGTGGTGTGCCTGCAAAAATTCTAAAATTTAGAAATGAATAGAAAAATTAATATTATTTATCTTTTAGGAGCCGGCAGAAGTGGAACTACTTTATTAGCGACATTATTAAACAATCATGATGACATTGAGACCTTAGGTGAAATGCATCAATTTATTGAGCATTTAGATGAAGATAAAAATTGTTCTTGTGGGCAAAAGCTTAGATCTTGTTCTAGATGGAATTTGCCTCCAAAAATTACAAGTAGTGATATAAAAATTGAAAGACTTTATTGCAGACAAAAAGAAAGCCATAAAAATATTCCTTCACTTATTTTTAATAAAAAAGAAGACAAGCGATATAATTCAATTCAAGAAAGCATTATTTCGTTAGTTTCTGAAAATAGAGAAAGCAAATGGTATTTAGATTCATCTAAGTATATTTCAAGATATTTATTATTAAAAAAAAATAGCAAGCTGAATGTGAAAGGCATATATATGGTTAGAGATCCAAGAGGAGTCATTAATTCATTTAAAAAAAGGGTCCAAACTTCAAAAAATCCACTAAGTGCAATTGTATATTATAATTTAATTAATTTTTTTGGAGAAATTGTTTCTAGGAATAATAAAGATATTTTGAAAATCAAATACGAGGATTTTGTAGAAACACCAGAAAGGGTTTTAGATGAAATCTACAAACATATTTTTGTAAGCTATAAAGGATCGGCGAATTTACCTGAATATTCTGCAATGCCACATATTGTAGGAGGGAATAGAATTAAATCCAAAAAAAAGATACAGTTAACAAAAGATACAGACTGGCAGATAAACATTCCACGTGTAAGACAGATTTTGTATTATTACCTTTGTTTTCCTATAACTTACATAAACAAATATCGAGTATGAATGTTTACATTACATTAGATTATGAATTATTTTTTGGTGATAAAAGTGGAACTATAGATAATTGTATTATTAAACCAACCGAAGCTTTGCTAGATATTGTAAACTTATATAGTGTAAAGTTAGTTTGTTTTGTAGATGTAGGCTATCTAGTGAAGTTAGAAGAACAAAAAGAAAAATACAGTCAACTTCAGGAAGATTATACAAAGATAACCAGTCAGATTAAACATTTAGCTGATAATGGTCATGGCATAGATCTACATATCCATCCTCATTGGGAAGATTCATATTATGATGGAAACGATTGGGTGTTTAATACATCAAGGTACAAACTCAATGATTTTTCCTCAGTTGAAATAAATAGAATTGTGACGAAGTATACGCAAACACTTAATCGAATTTCAGGAAAAACATCTAAAGCATTCAGAGCTGGTGGTTGGAGTGCTCAACCTTTCAATGAAATAGGCAATGCATTATTAGAAAACAATATTACTATCGATAGCACAGTTTTTCCCGGAGGTTATTATTATTCATCAGATCAATATTACGATTTTAGAGAAATAGAATCTTTTAAAGGCAGTTATAAATTCTCAAATAATTTAACAAAAGAAGACCCAAAAGGTAGTTTTAAGGAAATTCCGATTAGCTCTCATACTGTTAGTCCTCTGTTTTTTTGGAAATTTGCTTTTAATAAATTATTAAAACAAAAAAAGAACCAAGCTTTTGGTGATGGGCTAGCCATATCAAAAACAAAAATAAATATTTTAAAACTTTTGTTTTCTCCTTCTAAGAGTGTAGTATCAATTGATGGATACAAAGCATCTTATTTGAAAGAGTCTTATGTTTTGCATAAAAAAAATAAAGCTGAAAATTTTGTAATCATAGGACATCCAAAAGCTTTTACTAAATTTTCACTCACTCAATTTGAAAAGCTTTTAAAATTCTTAAAACCAGAGGATAAGATAATAACCTTTGATTAATAAAATCAGGCATAAGAATCTCAAAAACCTATGATTAATCACCTTCAAATACTAAACACTAAAATCCACAACATCTCAATGCAAGAAACTTTGGACTTAGTAGACGAGTCTATACAAAACGGTGAATATATTCACCATTCCGTAGTCAATGCTGGGAAGATAGTGTTGATGCATGATGATGTAAAACTGAGGAAAAGTGTCAATAGTGCGGATATTATCAATGCTGATGGGCAAGCGGTTATTTGGGCTTCGAAGTTATTAGGGAAACCTTTAAAAGAGCGTGTAGCAGGTATAGATTTAATGGAGAACCTAGTTGAATTAGCTCATCAAAAAAATTATAAAATCTACTGCCTAGGGGCGAAAGAAGAGGTGGTTTCAAAAGTGGTTTCTCATTATAAAGAAAAGTATTCTCCAAAGATTATCGCGGGTTATAGGAATGGTTATTTCACGAAAGAAGAAGAGCCGAAAATCGCTAAAGAGATTGCAGAAAGCGGTGCTAACATCTTATTTGTGGCGATCACTTCTCCTAAAAAGGAAAACTTTTTATATGAAAATCGAGAAACTCTAAAAGTCGTCAATTTTATTATGGGAGTAGGAGGTAGCTTCGACGTAGTCTCGGGTTTGGTCAAAAGGGCACCTTCATGGATGCAAAGATCAGGACTTGAATGGTTTTATCGATTGATACAAGAACCTAAAAGAATGTGGAAAAGATATCTTATCGGTAACTCTAAATTCATATTTTTGATTCTTAAAGAAAAATTCAAAAAATAATCCATTACATTGGGGTTAATAAGTTGACACTCAATCAAAATTGATATCAAAAATTTAATTTAATGAAAATAGCTGTAATAGGCACAGGCTATGTAGGTCTGGTCACTGGAACATGTTTAGCGGAAAACGGAAATGATGTTCTTTGTGTTGACATAGATACAAATAAAGTTAAGCAAATGAAAGCGGGTATAGTTCCTATCTATGAGCCGCATTTGGATGTGTTATTCGAAAGAAATATCAAAGCAGGTCGACTCAATTTCACCACCAATTTGAAAGAAGGTTTGGATTTTGGAGAGGTTATTTTTTTAGCTTTACCCACACCAGAAGATGAAGACGGTTCTGCAGATCTAAAATATGTTTTGGGTGTAGCCAAAGAAATAGGAGAATATATCACAACTTATAAGGTTATTGTTGATAAAAGTACAGTTCCTGTAGGGACAGCAGATTTGGTAAAAGCAACTATAGAAAAAAGTTGTAAAACCGATTTTGATGTGGTTTCTAATCCAGAATTTCTAAGGGAAGGTTTTGCTGTCGATGATTTTTTAAAACCAGAACGCATTGTTATAGGTTCCAGTAGTGAAAAAGCTATTGAGGTTATGCAGAGGCTTTACCAGCCTTTCGTAAGGTCTGGTAATCCCATTATCATCATGGATGAGAAGTCAGCAGAATTAACTAAATATGCTTCGAACTCCTTTTTAGCTACTAAAATTACTTTTATGAACGAAATAGCCAACTACTGTCAAAAGGTAGGGGCAGATGTTGATAAGGTTAGAATAGGTATGGGAACCGATTCTAGAATTGGAAAACGATTTCTCTTTCCAGGTATTGGGTACGGTGGGTCTTGTTTTCCAAAGGATGTAAAGGCACTTCACAAATCGGGGAAGGATATCAACTACGATTTCAAAATTTTGGAGGCTGTGGTGGAAGTCAATGAACACCAAAAAACAATTCTTTTCCCAGAAGTTTCTTCTTATTTTGATGATAATTTGGAAGGAAAGACCATCGCGATTTGGGGCTTAGCGTTTAAGCCTGAAACCGATGATATTCGCGAAGCTCCCGCTTTATATATGATCGATAAGCTTTTGGAAGCCGGTGCTAACGTAAAGGCTTTTGATCCTGAAGCCATAGAAAATGTAAAAGAAAAATATGGGGATAAGTTACAGTATGGAAAGGATATGTATGAGGTTACAGAGGGGGCGGATGCCTTGCTGATTTGTACCGAGTGGAGTATCTTCAGAACTCCAAATTATGACTTATTAAAGTCCAATCTAAACAACCCAGTTATCTTCGATGGGAGAAACTTATATCCAACGGTGGAGTTGGCTAAACAAGGGATTCATTACATTTCTATAGGGAGACAAAAAGTATAATTGATGAAAAAAGTTTTAAACACGAGCGATGATCTTGCTTAAAGTCGACTCTGCCAAAAATTCTATTGATAAGATAAACTGCACAATTTAGGAATCCAATTCCTAAATTGTGCAGTTTATCTTATATTTGTGTATGATTTCAAGAATAGCAGAAGCAGAACTTATTAATTTGTCTCAACAATATAAGGCCATAGCAGTTATTGGCCCTAGGGAGTCCGGTAAAACAACTTTAGTAAAATTAGTATTTCCAGACAAACCCTATGTGAATTTAGAAAACCCAGACATGAGGAATTTTGCTTCTGAAGATCCTAAAGCCTTTCTCGATCAATTTTCTAAAGGAGCTATTTTAGATGAAGTACAACGCACACCAGAGCTATTTTCTTATTTACAGCAGGTACTAGATGAAAATGACCAAACCGCTCAATTTATACTTACAGGCTCCAATAATTTTTTACTACAGCAAAGTATTACTCAAAGTTTGGCAGGCAGAGTTGGGTATTTAAATTTGTTACCTTTTTCTTTATCAGAGGTTGAGAATTTGGCCCCAACGAAAATTCATGAATTGCTTTTTAAAGGATTTTATCCTCCGTTATACGATAAACCATTTGAAATTCAAAAATGGTTATCAAATTATATTAGTACTTACATAGAGAGAGATGTAAGGCAATTGCGAAGTATTGAAAATCTTGTTGTTTTTGAAAAATTTTTGAAATTATGTGCAGGCAGAGTGGGGCAACTGTTAAATAAAAATACTTTGGCAATGGAAACAGGAGTCGATAGTAAAACAATTGAATCCTGGATAGGAGTATTAGAAGCAAGTTTTATTATATTCAGGTTACAACCTCATCATAAAAATTTCAATAAACGAGTGGTTAAAATGCCGAAATTATACTTTTATGATGTAGGTCTAGCGAGTGCGTTATTGGGCGTGCAAAAAGCAGAACAACTAGAGTTTCACCCTTTCAAAGGAAGTTTATTTGAAAATATGGTGATCGTCGAACTATTAAAACAAAGATTGAATAAAGGAAAGTTAAATAACTTGTACTTTTGGAGAAATAGTAAGGGCAATGAAATTGATATTATAATTGATAATTTTGATGAGTTGATCCCTATTGAAATAAAATCGGGCGAAACAATTACCAAAGATTATTTTAAAGGCTTAGACTATTGGAATAATTTAACTGGCTTAACTGGGGGCAGGGTTATATACGGAGGAAGCCAGTACCAAAAAAGAAGTCATGGTGTAGAAGTCATTCCTTTTGCATCATTAGCAGAAATTAATAATAGATAACATGAAAAAAGTTTTAATAACAGGGGCTGCAGGATTCTTAGGATCACACCTCTGCGATAAGTTTATAAAGGAAGGTTTTAAGGTTATTGGCATGGACAATCTTATCACTGGTGATCTAAAGAACATAGAACACCTTTTTAAACTTGACACCTTCGAATTTTATCATCATGATGTAAGTAAATTTGTCCATGTTCCTGGAGATTTGGATTATATTCTTCATTTTGCCTCTCCAGCGAGTCCTATCGATTATTTAAAAATCCCTATCCAAACCCTTAAAGTGGGTTCACTAGGAACCCATAATTTGTTAGGTTTAGCTAAAGCTAAAGGAGCTAGACTTTTGATTGCTTCCACTAGTGAAGTGTATGGTGATCCTCTTGTCCACCCTCAAACTGAGGAGTATTATGGAAATGTAAATACCATAGGACCTAGAGGCGTTTATGATGAAGCGAAACGGTTTCAAGAATCTATGACCATGGCCTATCACAGGTTCCATGGTTTGGAAACTAGAATTGTTCGTATATTCAATACTTACGGTCCTCGTATGCGTTTAAATGATGGTAGAGTTATTCCTGCCTTTATTGGTCAAGCTCTACGGGGAGAAGATCTTACTGTCTTTGGAGATGGCTCTCAGACCCGTTCTTTCTGTTATGTAGATGACCAAATAGAAGGAATTTATAGTTTATTGATGAGCGATTATGCAGAGCCTGTAAATATTGGAAATCCTTATGAAATTTCAATTCTAGACTTTGTTCAAGAAATTATTAAACTAACAGGAACTCAACAGAAAATAATCTTTAAACCTTTGCCAAAAGACGATCCAATGCAGCGTCAACCTGATATTACTAAAGCTAAAGCCATTTTGGGCTGGGAGCCAAAAGTAGATAGGGAAGAAGGAATGCGTCTTACATATGATTACTTCAAATCTTTAAGTGAGGACGAGTTGAAAAAGAATGAACATAAAGATTTCACCTCTCATAACAGGAAATAAATGGCAAGTAAAACAGGGCGTTATTCAACTTATATTAGACCAGCGTCATATTTAATTGATATTGTAATCCTTATTTTTTTCGCAGCTCAATTCAATTTTGATCCAATTGTTAATACTGTTTTTTTTTCTTATATCATAATCACTTGGATTTTGCTTTCTATTAAATCCAATTTCTACGAGATCTATAGATATACTAAAGTCATTAAAATAGTATCGCTTACCTTTTTACAATCGATTATTTTTACTTTAATTGTTTTTGCTTTTTTCGGCTATTATTTTGAATATGGGCGAGAGTCAAATAGGATTT
>Ga0306864_1000568_pt1 | contig 16704 bp, 9 predicted proteins | sample AntRauTorckE5430_FD_190448 | JGI IMG/M metagenome (GOLD analysis project Ga0306864, IMG submission 190448) | Saline lake microbial communities from Rauer Islands, Antarctica - Metagenome Torckler E5 #430 (v2) (version 2) | ecosystem: Environmental > Aquatic > Non-marine Saline and Alkaline >...
GGGCACATTCCGGATTGACTTCTTCACTCCACGCTCCAAACCTCGCTTCAACGGAGGAATCAGGATTCGTATCCGTAGCAGAAAAGCGTTCCGAGACTACATCCACATTAGATTTTCCACGGATGCGGGATGACGAATCTGCAGTCTTGAGGTCATCATAGGAATAATCAAGTTCCCAAGACCCAAGTTTCCCCCGCAATTCGACGCATCCATCCCGATATTCTCCTGCTCCTAGAAAGTTCTCGAATGAGAGTCCACCGCCGGTAGTACCAGCCATAGAGTTCCCACCAGTGTCTTCTCCTGCAGAAGTGGCTGTTGTTGATGTTGTTGCTGCTGTTGTTGTTGCTGTTGTTGTTGTTGCTGTAGCAGTAGTATCTGGAGTAGTATCAGCTCTACTATTAACATTACCACTATCACCAATACCACCACCACTGCCATTATCAACAGCAGCAGCAACTTCCGCCATGTGTATCACCTGCAAATGATCATCATGGGTATCCACAAAATCAAAATATTGAAAAGTACTCAAATCCTGCGGCGTCTCCGCCACAACAGCGAAGGTATCCTCCTCCTTCGCCAGTGCAGGCATCAAACATGCGCTAGTCCCCGGGGGACACACAAGAAATTTAGCGAGAATCATCCTGCTGAACGCCGCAGCCGTGGAGGATATCATGTGAAATTCCACCAAGGAGTTGGGGTACATTATCTTCATGTATTCGAATATGTCCATGGCGTGCTTGATGCACAATTGTCCATTGGATAAGTAGACCGTGCTGCAGAGTGGAGATATGAGGATATCAATGGTGGAAACTGTGGATGGAATGTATGCCGCGTATCGTATCATGGGAAGGGGAACGGAACCATCATCTAGGTATAAGACAGCTCCATTCTGTTCTTCTACATTGGTACCGAAAGCTACTGGAACTTCTTGCAGGATCCGTTTCTTCCGTTCATGCTGTTTGTTCCCAAAGAGAAGGTTCCTTGCTTTGTTCACCAATTTTGCTGCTGTACCAGTATTATCACTAGTAGTTGATCCAGCATGATCGACAGAGGCAATGGTGGGATCCCCATGGGACAGTTTATACTCCACGGCCATGAGCTGCAGTCGATCAGTAACTGTTTCGAGAACACTCTTGAAAGCAGAACCTTGCGCCAGTGCCCTCTGTTCCTTCACAGCAACGAGATCAATTTCTTGCTGATCATTGACCAAGGGTCTGGAAGTGTTGGGGTATAGGATACAGTGATGGGTCTGATGGGGGTGGAACCATGGAGGATTAGGATTATCAGGATCAGCATCGTTAAGATCATGATGCCGCTGCTGTTCCTGATTGAAACCAGCGATGCATCCCTTGCAGAGGTCCGCGACCATTTCTTCTTCAACGACACCATTATCGAGGATGAGTCCGCTGGGCGGGAAGAGTTCCTGGGCAGTATCCCATGTCAATTTGTCGGATGTTTCATTGGGACTTAAGTCCCTCTGACAGTTGTGCTGATAGTGGACTTTATATTTTTGAGCCACGTAGCCAATGATATCGGATGAGAATATCTGCATGAGGGAGAGGTGGGGTGTGGACCAATCTCTGCATACGGCATCATCTTCGTTGACGTGATAGTCTGAGGTAATGGGTTGGTCATCGGCAGTGAGTTGTCGCCTGTGGAGAAATTCTGTGCATAGGGCAATGTGCGATGGTGGATTCTTTCTTCCGGGGATCCTGGGCGAGTCCAGTTGGCTAATAATTCGTTGGGCAATCTGTTCGGTTGCTTGTTGATTGGCGTTGGAGCTAGGGTTGGTATCAGTGCTGGCATCTGTATTAGTGTCAATGTTGATGTAGGGTGTTGCTTCACCGTCCATGCAGAGGAATCTTCTGATGGAGGTGAGCGATCGAGAAGAGGAATGAATCTGGTTCGTTGATAATATTGCTGCTAATAGAGCGAGAGCTGACAGAAGGATGAATTTCATCTTGTTGCTATTGCTATTGCTATTGTTCTGATTACTTCCTGCATGATGCTGATGCTGATGATGCTTGCCCTTGTGGGATCCTATTGATTGTTGGGGTCGGAAGTTTATTCGATTCTTCCAGCTATTCCTGCTGACAATGTTATTAATATCTTGATGATTGCAAGATGAATACATGATTGCATTAACGAGATAGTATAATGTACTATACGATATTGTTGGTCTTTGTTGATGGTTTGTTGATGCTGTTGATGTTGATCAAGAGCTTAGGAAAGGATAGATGAGTAGAGCCAAAGAATGATCGTGCATGAATCAAACAATATGAAATGATACAAACTATTATTGATCCGCAATTATTATAGTCCTCTTCATTCATCTCTACCATCATCATCCATCATCAATCATCATACCTACATCATCCACTGCGATACAACAACAGTAATAAGAAGAGACATTGTTCGGTGGAATAACATGAAAAAAGGTCATCCTTCCGGTGATTCAATAAATGACTATAATTAGCCCATTCAGAAGATATTGGCTAGTAGATGTGTCTTTGTTCCATGTTATATAGCTAAATTATGCTAAATTAATTGAATACGCATAAAATTCACCAATAGTCCGAATGACTTTTGCGAGATGACTATGAGATTCCTTTCACGTGATTGTTTGGCCGACAATAAATGTGAAAAGTAAATAATATGCAGTATGGGATAGTACGATGTGGTATTATTTATATATGCAGTTATACCTACATTCTAACTATAACAGCAAGCCAAACAATAATAGATAGTAGGTAGCATCAGATATTGCTTCAGCATCAGCATCAGCATCAGCATCAAGTATTGCATTGGACTGCATTGGACTGGACTGACACAACAAATAAATAGATTGAGGGGAAATCAAATAATCAAACTTGAAATGAATCGTTACATGAAAGTATTGGGGAAACAGCTCCAATCGATGTCACACGAAACAAGCATCAGTCGCAATAGCAACAGCAACAACATCAACAACAATAGATCAGGATTGAATGCAATCCTGATGAAGAAACGGAAGCGGCTGTTATCAATTGTAATGGTGGGAATGGTCATCTTAATGTTTCAGGATACCCTCAACTGGACGAACAGAATCAATGATAATTATATTGGTGCTAATGAAGATAATGATGTTAATGGAGAGAATGTTAATGCTATTGATAACGGTGGTACTAGCAGTCATATTCTTGGCAACCGTCAGACAATAATGAATCACAGTACCAGAATATCGACAATCTATAATTCCAACAACAATAATCAACAAGAAACATCGGACGCTTCGAATGGGAAATGAAAACTGTGCAAAATCACCATTCATCAATGCGGATCAGGCAATGAACGAAATACCTATCATTAATCTTCATCTAGAAACAAACCAACACAAAGAACAGATCCACCCCTCCCACATTATCCTATGCCAACAGCTCATCGAAAGAAATGATGCCGCGCAGAAACACAAGGATGCCGTAGATCTTCATCAACAACCGGAACACAAACACACAAAAATAGATCCCGCCCTCCTGAAAAAACCCATATTTGCAAAATTCACTGTTCACGAACCCCAGCAGCTCTGCACAGACTATAAGAGACCCCATGCCGCACTCATGGAAATCGTATCCTCTTCCATCGTTGCATACGTCGGAAGACGCTTCGGCCTCCAATACAACCATCACTGCCATTCATCCATGGCGCTCCATCATGAACACGATCTAGAGTTTGACATGACCACCATCCAACAGATACTGCCCCATGCAACCATGCCCATTAACGAGCGATATGTGCAACTCGGAGAAATAGTTCATCAATCATGTCATACTTGCATCCAAGAATACAACCAAGGAAAACATCATTATGATACCCGACAGCGAACCCATCATTGTCTTGCCTTCCCCATCATCAATCAAGCGCATGCATCCACCATCCGAACGGAACAATTTAATCGCCATGATCCCCAAGACTCGTTCTCGAACTCATTCGAAATACCGGATATTGTCATGAAGCAAGATATTGTCGATGCCAAGAATCATCTGGTGCGGACAGGGCTAGGGGCCGTCCTGCCCTTGGTCAAGGATAGGCTCAATCATGCTGCGGTGGACTGGGCTCCCAGGAGTCATGTACCGAGCCATGATCCAAAATCGGGGGCGGTCATCTATTTAGATGCGGATACTTCCAGCGGAGTGCCGTTCTGGGTCTTGGAGAAGTTATTGACGAGGAAAGTTACCAGTGTTAGTATCTTGAGCGGGCCAGAATGTGCCAGGGATGAGTCCATTTTGAAGAGTGTGTTGGATCCTGGGCAGAATCAAAGTGGAAATAACGGGGTTACTTGTTTGCAGTATGCATTGGGTAAGTTCATCATGGTTGTGCATCTTTGATGATGTCATGATATGATAATAACAATCCCGACAATAACAATCACGATCATGGATATTCAACTAACCCATCCAATTTCATTCTTTCACTCCTGACTAGAACTGAAACAATACCTGAAAAATCACTACAGTGACGCCAACGTTGTGGTATCATTCAACCTTGTTTCATCCACTGCCGCAGCATTCACTCGAATGATATTGGCACATACACTCATCTGTCTTCCTGGAACCATATCATGTCTCTTCCCTGCACTCGCCAAGACTCCAGATCGGAATACTGTCATTTTAGAAAGTCCACATCAGCTACAGGGCACCTTTCGCTGGTTCGTGACGTTGGGGAGCATAGCGGATAATGTTCATGTGATTGCATTGACGCCGGAACAGTTGAGTGCTGATCAGGAGCAGGTGTCGATCCAGAGGCAGTACGATGGGTTTCATGTGGAAGAGATCATGGGGCATCAGGGACAACCAGCTGTTGTTGCAGCTCATCCGGTTCAGGCGCAAGGGGGTGCTGGTGTTGCTAGTGGTGCGGCTGGAACAACCATGCATATTAACACGAATCTTGCTCCAAAACCTCACGCGGATCAACATTATGTGGGTGCTAGCGTAATTAATGATGGACATCGCAGCGACGGCTATGAATTGCTTCAGAATAATGCTGGAAAGGGCACTTATGTTGCTCCTGTACAGAAAGAAGTAGAAGAGGTGACGAGAGTGAAGGAAAACGAAGCTCATGCGAATCAGAAAGAAGCTCAAAAGCCCGTGGTGAAGGAGAAGGAAGTAGAGAAGGAATCAAATTTCAAAGACTTTAATTTTGAAGGTCTGTTTGGAGGTAGAAGATGAAAACCATTTTGAATTGACACCTCCCGCAATCTCGAGGAGTATGATTTGCAAGGGGAGCAGTGGCCTTATCTACAAGTTCTCCATGCTGGTGAGACGCTGGAAAGCAATTCCTCGCGTGAAAGGCAAATAAGATATGAGGGCACAATATGTTTATGTAGGTTTAATTCTCATTTCAGTGCTCATTCAAGCTGGTAGTTCCAAAAACCACCCAACTGCATCATTAATTTGTCAAAGCAAAGGGGAAAGTAGATAGTTAATTGCAATAGTGTGCTAGTTTACGCAATTTTCTGTTGCAGCGCTGCTTGCTTGCTGTTAATAATTGTATCAGTGATGTTGTCAATTTGCGGGATAGAACCATTCAAGGACATCACGATTCCAAGAAGCGAGAGTATGCCTTCCATCCTTTGAAAGATAGTTGTGAGCAGAGAGATGAGACGCTTCATATAAGTCCAAATAGGTTACATTCAATTCCTGCATGAGTGCCTTTTGCTTCCGATACAAGATCTCAACTCTAGAGCTGGACATGTACTTTGTGCTTATTTTGCACCAATCACGAAAGCGAGGGTCCTCGACATCAGCACATTTGATGAGATGTTGATGCATTGCACTTGGCAACTTCCAGTAAATTTTCAAGTATGGAAATGTCTTCCGAACGAATTCAATAAACGTCCTGCATGCAAGAATATGATTATTAAAATCTGACCCTTGAGCAAGAAACCCTGGCGTGTCCTTTGCATTTTTGGGTATGGCTAGATCCCAAACAGATGATCCCATTACCAAAGATACATTTCCATGATTTTGAACAACATCCAACCCATGTTTTTTTAGCAAGTGATTCTGAAAGTGATTCACCGTATCAAGCGACAGACTAGATCTCACACTCTTTTTGAAAAGAACATTTGGTTTGAAATATTTCTTTCTTGCGGGTGGAACAGATTCTCCATCCCCACTGATCATATCCCTGATAACAGAGTCTCCAAAAAATATAACCTTCTTGTACTTTGACAAGTTAGGAAGGATGGGTGGAGTAAAATATTGCAACTGTGGCTGAGGCACGTTCTCGATGGTGAAATTTTGATTTGACTTCCCAGAAGATGTCCAATTGGTTTTCACTGGAAACGGTATATTGCCAATACCGCATGTGAAAACAAGATTGATGACGAGTAGCCCTGTTCCCGTCCCTGATAGATTAGATGGATGGTCGTTGAAGGGAGTTGTTTTAAAGTTCAATTCATAGGTTCCATCATTTAGATCTGTAATGAACGCAACTGCTGTTGGAATTCTTTCGTTATCATCAGTGGAGTTGGTATATTTGTTGGAGTTGGTATTGATTGCATTATTATCAGTGTAGGTGATGTAAAATTCATCACCACCAACTGTTTTCTTTGCATCATTTTGTGTCAAGGAATGGAGGATCCATGATGTAGAGCCGACATTACTGATTTCAACATTGGAAGTTGCTGCGCAATTTTGAAACGGTGAATCTGAACTATTTTCGTTTGTATTCTTCTCCTTTTGAACATTCATTTCAGAAAGGAGCGTCATTTCCAGCAATGTAAAATTAAGCTGCTGCATTGGATTGGAAACAAGAAGGCTGGATACGACGATCTGCTCTTGTTGACCATCACGCTGATTGCTGCTTGTGGTAGGAATTGAAGGTTCCCAAATGTAATCTTTATTTATGATATTGTAAGCGAATGCATAAAGAAAAATTATCATGATGATCACAATGACGAATGCCAAAAACACAAAGCCATTCCTCTTTTTCTTCTTTATTCCTCTTCCGTTTTTGTCATGAGGGATACTCTGACATTGATGTTGTTGATGTTGATGTTGACGTTGCCGGATCATTTTTTCTTCTGAGGAAGTGTTCATTGTTTTTGAAATATGCAATAGTCCGCAATGTCAGTAGTGGCGAAAGGAGACGATAATAGTCGAGTAATAAGGTGAGCATAGGTGAGCTTAGATGAGATTATGTCATACTATGTATCGTGGTTTCGATGACGGACAGAGAGCAGTGAGCGCTTGGTGAGTGTTTGCCAAATGCTGGAGCCGGGAGTAACGGTCATAATCGTTATCCCGCTCAGACTAGGGGCTTACGTGGATAACCGTTGGATAACGATTGGGTTTATAATTTTGCGGCCCATTTTCCTTGCAAACTGGAAACTTCAACTCTGACGCATACAAATTACACATAAAAAAAGAATTTGGAATGCGCAAGCAGGCGCGACAGGTGCGACAGGTGCGACAATGATCTGCAGCGGCTAGCTCTTAAATATCCGATTCTTCCGTCACACGTTTGACACAAAAGCAATCATAATTATACACAACTAATTATACTCGACGTTGGCAAACGATAGATATTACCCAAAACCTCAGCATGTCACCACAAGAAGGGAACAAGAGGGGCACAACAGTGGCAGAGGAGAGCACTGACGATCGTCAATACCAAGCGCTGCTGCAAGGAGGAGGAGATGCTGCTAGTGATCATCTTCTTCATCATACTAGAAGTACAAGTAACCATTCTCCTGCTCCCAGCACCAAAAAGCAAAATCAGCATCATGGGGGGCATAGATCACCAAAACTAATCTTCTTCCGGATTGGACCATTGCGCTTTGGAATTCATGGAGTTGCAGGTATACTTGGAACAGTCTTTGTATCATATGCGCTATTTCTATCCCACTTTGGTCACCAAATTTCTTTCTGGTTGTCAGGGGCTGTTGTCATATCTACTCTCACTTCGGCAATTGGTTCATATAATCTCCTTTATCAAGTCCCTACTACGTCGCATATCTCCTCCTGGATATTCCCACCGCACCGAGAAGCATTCAAGCGCACAATTTCCATTATAGGTTACTTGAATTTACGGCTCATTCATCATTGGCAGTGGTGGGATGTGTCATTATTAGGTGGAGGTCGCGAGAGCATTATTTTCCCACTTCTATTATTTATCTACACCAACCATCACTTTTTTCCAACTCATGCGGATTACTCAAATGGGAACACTTGGGTTTTCGTATTGCCAATGTTTCTTGGATTCAATGCTGATGCAATCCGCCAATTTCCAACTCTGAATTTGAATAATATCACTGGTGGCAGGAATGGTTATCTTCCACTACTCAATGGTAGCAGCAAAACTTGTGAAGGACAATCACTGATTTCGGAATTTGTGAATAATTTGAACTGGGATGCAGTTCACAATTGGAATCAATACAGGGTTAACGAGACATATTTGCTGTTGACACTATTGTGTGCTCTTCAAATAGCCTTCATGTTCACTGTAGCATTTCGCGGTCGGATGTCGATAAAGTCATGCTATTGGATTGCTGCGATTGAGGTTGGATTACTATGTATTCGACTCTTTTATGTTTAAACTGTAATAGCACTGCTAGCTAGCTAGCTGTGAGAGATGAGCTAACAAAAGAACAAGTGCCAATCTCTACAGGTGTGAATAATACAGACACAGTATCTAGTACAAATGAAACTGCCAAGGAGAGTGGTAATGACACAGACCCAACAAGCAATGATAGTGGAACCGTAGAGAAGGATGGAAAGGACGTCGCAAATGTAAATGCTACAGGCACAGTAGTATCTGGTGATGACGAAAGCGCCGAGGAGAGTGGTAATGATACAGACCCAGCATCTGACGACAACGGAATTAGGACGAGCATGTTGCAGATCAGAATGCTATAGACACAGAATCCGATAACAATGACGACGGTACTACCGACGATGATGGAAAGGAGGACGTAGACTCGAATCAATGACATACCGTACCGTACAAACAATTTGATATGTTTGGATGGTAGGGAGATACATTTACATATGCTGTCATTAAATTTGGTGTAATCATGAATTATCGTCGAAGTGTATTACTTGTGTGGACTACTCTGGACTACTACATCATATATCTACGCGAATGTTAAACAAAAATCGTCCCAATTTTTCACGCCTCCCAGTTTTGTATCCGTTTAGATATAATATGTACCTGCGTGTTGATAAGAAGACCATTTTTATTACTCGATACTCTTCGATACTGCTAATTCGATATTTGGTCGCAGGCTTTCCTAAATATCAAACCTCTCGGGAATAGTCCAGCTTCGATAATTTTTATCAGGACCATGGATTTTATCTCACTCTCTAGAGATTAAATATCAACAACACTATCAAGATCTAATCCTAATACGATGTTCGATGCTTTTGCTAGTTTATATTTTTCAAATTTCAAATGTTCTTTCTCTTTCTCTTTCCATTTCCTTCCCTTTTCACTATTCTTTCTTCTTTCTCTTATCAAGTTCAAGTTCAAGTTGGTTCAAACGCTTTATTATCTTTTATTATGATAATAGATAATAGTTGTCAAATTAGAGCATGCGACATGCGCTGCATCCTGCATCATGCCATTTTAATAAGATCATAAAGTGTCTTGAAAACTGACTTGGTCTTATCGAGGTCTTGTTTGATAAGTTATAAGTAACAGCTTCCAACTGGCACATTTTCGATCATCGATCTAGCTCAAGTTCTAGGATCTTTAGAGAGAAGATGCTGTGGTTAAAACAAAAACCCATTCTGCTATGGATCGCATCTGTTGCCCTCTCCGTCTCCTTGACCTTTGGAGAAAGGTATCAACTCACCTATGATGCCATCATCTTTGACAAGAAGAATGACGATGCTGGTATTGTTAGTTCTCTCGCTGGAGATCATGGTGATGGTACTGGTGGTGAAAAGGGTTCCTCATCGTCGTCTTCCTCCTCTAGTGATGATTATTTTGACGCGGCAATGGTGAAGTCTATCGGAGAAGATTTCATAGCTTACTGGAACAATTATAAGAAATATCACATTAAAACAAACGATGAAGCACCACCAGTAGCACCAGCAGACTGCGACGATGAGGAGGATTATACTATGATCAGTAGCAACAGCAGCACGCCATGCAATGATGCTAGCGATCATGCATCATCTACTCGTCCCACTGATACCAAAATTGAAGTCAATTGCTTAACGCAGGAGGGAAGTGGGAATAAGAAATCAGTTTGCATCGCTGATTTTCAAGAATTTGATATAGATTTCTCCATTCATTCTATTATTTACAAAATCGAAGACATGGATCAGCAAGCACTTCTTGCCGAATATCTCACGGATGAACAACATAATTTCACCGACTATAATGCTCTACAAGGTGTCAGCTTTGATATCATTGTCAATGCTAATTCCAATGCAGCACCCTCTATTTTCGCAAGAGACTGCTTGATCCATGCGCTGCATGTCTTTGAAAGATTGCACACCGTCGAAAAGCTATCTTCTCCTATTTGGTCCATACACGAACGCCCGACGCCATTGCAACTTATTCAACGACAAACAGATATAGCGCGCAAAGTGCAGGGAGGACAAGCCATTGCAACTCCTGGGGAAGATGCGGCATCGATGGAAACGATGATCTTATCCAAATCAAATGCGAGCAAGAGATATCATCATACAAATTTATCTCATTCACTCAAGCAATCTACTAGCATTTGGACTATTGATGAAGCTGGAAACAAGCCTGTTCAATGTCTCTTTATAAATGGTCAATTGCGGGCGACTACGTCAGAAGCAGGTATTGCTCACGCTGAGGCACTTGTGCACCCTGCTCTGCTCGCACACCCTGATCCTCGTCGAATTGCTGTTATTTCGGATATGCCGCTTCCCTTTCTGAAAGAGATTTTGAAACATAAATCCATTAAGGAAGTTACACTTGTGGGAGTGGACCCAAATGCAATTGAATTGGCTGAATATCATATGAAGGAATTGAATGATTGCTATATGGACGGAAAATACAACAAATGTATGGATAATGAAAGGATTACTGTTGTCAATGAAAATGTTCACTCATGGCTCAACGCCACAGTAGATATTGCACATATGGAAGATGGAGGGGGTCAGTATGACGTTATCCTAGTCCTCGATGCGTCCTCTCACATGAATAGTCAGCTCGAAGGCGAGGAGGAAGACTTTGTTGACAAACTTCAATACCTCATGGGATCATCCGATTCTTTAGTAGTTTTCAATGCTGGATCTACGCCTCGTCCAGATGATGATTTCAGGATTCCAAGTTCTAGGGATCGTTTTCTGGAGAATATCTTGCTTGAAGATCATGGATTTGGCACTGCCGCTTTGTACGACGAGGTGAGTCATATTTTATTATGTTCATTTGTATCTCCACATCATTTCTGGATCAATTTCTCATTTTCTTTGTGAATATTTAATGCCTCATCTTTGCGCATCAAGCCTCGATCAGCACCGCTTGACTCTACCTTTGTCATTTTGTTTTCAAGTATCAACGACTCCTACTCTTACTTTTCAGAGAGTTACTTTCGTTATGTTAGATCTCCACCTACAGCCATAGATCTTGATATCATGGACCGCTTCCACAAACAAGAATTCGTCCCTGCAAGAAATTATGACGGAGCTACTCATGCCAATTACCTTGTACCCAGCAGAGCATGGGAAAACTGGTATTGTGAAAGTGAGCTAGGAAGAAACCAGACAGCTTGCAAAAACTTCATGAAGGATTTTTATAATCCCGTAATACATCAAGGGGAAGCAGAAGTGAGAAGAGATCCAGTCAAAGGAAGGGGACTTTATGCAGTCAATGATATTCCAAAGGGTGCATACATCAATGCCGATGATTCACACATGAATTTACACATTCACCGATATCAGATGGAGGCGCTACAGAGTTTCGTAGAGGAATATCCCGATGCAGATATGTACAATCAGTTACTCCAATTTTTTCATGCTTATGGCTTTGAAAACGAACCAAATGGACAGAGCGGATGGACTGTATCTGTTGCTAATGTGAATACATTCATTAACCATGCTTGCTCCGAGGAAGCTCGAAATGCTGAAGGGATCTTGGATGTGCACATCGAGGACTCTCTTTTCTCCCCAATATTGTACAGACAAAAGAACCTGGGTGTGATCACTATTGCTGCTCGAGATATTAAAGCAGGCGAGGAACTGCAGATGGATTATTCTGGTTTCCGATCAACCATGACTCCTGAATATGCCAATCTTTTGAAGAGTTTTTGTGAGACTGGTGAGGGTCTAGTTGATGTGAATGGCGAAGACGAGCTTTAAAACATAGATGAATTGTAATAATTGAATCAAATTGTGACCATTACGCACGGTGCATCATTGTGTTTACAAACAAGACCACGGGCACGGGGGCAGTAACAGCTATAATGATTTCTAATAGACATTATGACATTATAATTGCGTTTGATCACAGTCTTTCCCTCTTACTTTTTGAGGCATTTGGTCACTTCTATTGGTAAACTCCTGAGACAAAATGGACTCTTTCTGAATTCTGATGTAGATCCTATTCATGGGGACAATGTCCAACATCAGAATGTTGTCCCAATGTTCATACCAATACTTTTATATTCATTATACTCATCAGCACTAAAGAGGTACGGTTTCTAAATGGATAATACTAATAACTAAGAAGAGCTGGACTATCATAATATGGTACGTAGTTTTATGATGTCAAGATGCCACGAAAAGATTCGCCCAACTAATGCTACTATGTGCATGCTGATAACTACGGATGGTGTCATTATCTTCTGGGCTCAAGTTTACTAGTAGCTCAAGCATGATCTCATTCGAGATAAGATTGTGCAGAGGAACTTGCGGATTCATTTGTTCTTGTTGACCGTGTCGTGACACTCCTCCACGTTTATGCTCATGATCATGATCATGTTCATTATCTTGATACTCTTGTTGATCAGCATTCTTATCATTACAGGAAGCAGCAGATGTTTGTCGTGTTGTATCTTGTTCTTTCTCGTCGTCCTTTTTAATGCAACAACAAGAACTTGATATAATCTGCGTCAGGAATGATGCTGATATTATCATCCCCATTATATATGGCATGCATGTACTAATGATTAATGCTACTACTATCTTCAACAACTTCGGTATTTTCCAGAACTAATTACTAAGCATGAATACTTGCTACTGTTGTACTTGCTTTATGACAGGTTTGTTTCAAGTCCAGATAGCGTGATGACCTGGAGGACGAGTCAAGGCCATGGCATAGTTATTTGCATTCGCATTAAAAACTTGATCGACACTTTCAATCCATGATGCAGTTGCACGGAAGCAAACATCGTAGGACTCAGTTGTCATAAACTTATCGTCATCTAGATATCCAATAAATCCCAATGCATTTTCCCCCTCTTCAATCCGTCGATCCTTGGATGTACGACACTTGGTCTCCAGCGATTCTACTAGTTCTTCCGAGTGAACTTCTGCCAACAAACTTCTCGCATGTGACAGATATCCAGTCATGAATGGTTTCTTGATATGATTCTCTTTCTGCGATGATAAAATTTCGCTTTGTGTTGGTGCCACATCTATCAGCCCGAGAGGCTGCAGGGCTGTTTCCATGTATAATGAGAGTTTCTTGACGCATGCATCGATACGGGCTGCCTGCTAAGGATGATATTGAACATCGCGGTGTAAATGATTGCTGGAATCGTACAGCACCCTCGTTGGTAGACTCAAAGCATCGGAACTTGCAGCAATAAGGAAATCCCCAGCTGCCCGGCATGTGGATTTTGGGACCATTACAAAATAATCTTATGCTTGGTGCTTTTGTAAAGAGATGATATCGTCAGATCATCATCAGTACGGTAGACTACTAACCCGGGTACAATAGTCTAACACGAAAAGGATAACGATTTTGTGAAAGATATTCAAAGGACTTTTGCGTTGGGTTGCTTTGTTACATCGTACGAAGTTGCGTTGTTGCGTTGTTGCTTCGTTGCTTTTGCATAGTTTTGCATACTTTTTTGCTAGCTACCTCTCGAGTCTCGGCGGCGGGAGATGGGAAAAATGAGTGATTGGCCGAAATAAAGGGGCTATTGCCATGGAAACAATGGAAAGATTTGGTTGGCCAAAATAAAGGGGCCATACAGCCAAGGCTTTTTCAAACAATGAATTGATTTGATTGGCAAAAAAAATAAAAGGGCAATACTGCCTGGGAAAAATGAGTGATTTTGATTAAACGAAATAAAGGGGTTGAAGTCAGTTTTTGAATTAGAGTGTCCTTTTCCTCTCGTGCTGTTCACTCTTTTTCTCTACCAGCCACAGACCACAGAAAACTGCGAATTCCGAGTTATATTTTAGTTATCTTCATCTATGTACCTATGCTTGCTGAAAAGCTACTCTAATCTCCAACCCCCTCAATCGATCGATACAATCCAATCGTATCCCATCTCAGTCAAATCTCTCATTGATATTTATGTTGATTTATGATGATCAATTCTGATTCAGATATGAAATCTCCATCAATTCAAATCCAATTTCGATCAGTGTTGCCACATGAGCCATTGCCGCTGGAGGAATATGGCCATGTCCAAATTCAAGGCCTTTTATTGCCCAAAGAAGAAATTGTTGGAACGAATAATGATGATGATAATGATGATAGAACAACAACAGCAATGGCAACGATGCCATCATTGGAAGAAACAATTGAATCAATCGAGGTCATGTTGAAGCGAGCATTGAGTGTCGATGCTGATTACCTTCCTTCCGATTCACCGTTGCTTCCACTGGCCATCAATCTAAATCTTCACAACTGGAATGATACTACTGTTGCTACTAATAGGAACGGCAATAGTAACGGTAATATTGTTGTATCCGCAAAAGTGATTCAAGAAGGAAGCAGTAATATTGACCGAAGCGATGCACCAATACATGTACCAATCATCACCAAGGCACGAATCACTGTCGCTTCTCCTTCCATTGCGAGGACTATCGTCGCGTTCCTTCGGCAACACAAAATTGCCCCAGCTGATATCTTCCACGTTAACAGGATAAATAATGACAGGCAACAGCATCAATATCATTATAGCACCAAACACGTGCAAGCAACACATGTTACTCAAACATCTCTGCCAAATACAAGCATTGCTTGGCCAAGGACTGGTATGCCCAAATTTAGAAGACTTCTCATTCATAAACACATGTACCATGATGCCAATGCCATGCACAAGATGCAATATGATAGATCGCAGACTAGATTCGTATTCATGACCAATGTCGTTGATTATAGTAATGATACTGATAACGGTGTGAATCAAGAGTTAATAACAAGAATGAAGCACTATCCGCATTTGTTCCAAGATGCCATTCGACGTGCCATTCAACCATTTATGGATCCATCTGGAGATTCTGACGTGAATATGAATACGAATTCAATTAGTGCAGAAACAGATGCAACACCAAACCCAATGACAGAAATCAACCTTGCCCCAGAGATATTTGTTCCATCAAAAAAACAATTGGCGCCCTTTAAATACTGTCATATCGGTACTAGATCTCCAGCACAAGCTCAAGCCATCATCAAACAATTACAAGGGAGGCAAATTGAAATCACGATGGATATGGACACTGTTGATCGCACTGAAAGTAATCCATGTACCACCAATGCTATCACTATCACTACTGGTAAATTATATCTAGACTTTGCTGACGTCACCACACGATCTGCTGCAAAATCCAACCGCATGCAATCACAAGACCCGTCACTCAAATCCGAAGACTCACAACAAGATACAGATAGCAGAGGATTAGGGCAACCTTCGAAGCCAGAATGTACCAGCGTCACCCATTCCGTCTTGGTTCCCGGCCTTGTCATCATGAAGGAATTCATATCAGAGCAAGAAGAACGAGTTCTGCTAGCATGTCTCACTGGACCTCATGCTCCATGGGCACCGGTCCAAACAAATAAATCCAAATCTGGGCATGTGAAACGAAGAGTACAGCATTATGGTTATGTCTTTGATTATGAATCTGCAAATGTTTTGAGGGATAGGCAGGATGAAGATGAGAATGGGAAAGCTATGTGTCCACCAATGCCGTGCTTACCCGAAGGTTATCAAAACTGGAATGATGGGGTTTTGGAGGATTTTATGCAGAAGGCTGTGTCGGATGGTAGTGGTTGGGATGTTTTTGCTGCTATAGTGGAGCGAGTTAGGAGGTATTCATTTCACATCGGCAGTGAATGTAATGATAATGATGATAATGAGTGTGGTACAAATAACATAGTATCTCAAGATGATGGCAGCGGTTCTGGTGATGCTGGCGACAGACAAACAAAACCAATGTCATCGGGGGTTGAAACCAGTACCACAAATGTGTCCTTGTATAAAAGATTTCAACAGTTGAATCAATTGACTGTCAATGAATACAAACGCGGTCAAGGTATTGGGGCACATATTGATACAAAATCAGCATTTGATGACGGACTCATTAGTATATCATTAGGGTCAGACAGTGTTATGGAATTTCAGAAGGAGAATGAGAATGGGAAGCAGCTGAAAAAGCTGTTGCATTTGCCACCTCGATCGTTACTGCTCATGTCAGGGCCAACCAGGTATGAGTGGAGTCATCAGATTGTCACACGAATGACTGATTGCGTGGATGGAGTAGTGATCCCGAGGAAAACGAGGGTTAG
>Ga0306864_1000569_pt1 | contig 16704 bp, 11 predicted proteins | sample AntRauTorckE5430_FD_190448 | JGI IMG/M metagenome (GOLD analysis project Ga0306864, IMG submission 190448) | Saline lake microbial communities from Rauer Islands, Antarctica - Metagenome Torckler E5 #430 (v2) (version 2) | ecosystem: Environmental > Aquatic > Non-marine Saline and Alkaline >...
CGCTTTTTGAAATATTTCGCTTTTCAACCGAAATATTTCACTTTTCAACCGAAATATTTCGCTTTTCGCGGGAAATAATTCAAAAAAAACAATCACTCTAATGTGCAATGTCGTCGTCGGTCGCCGATGCTTGTTTTGTGTCTGTCCGCCACTCTGCCCGCGGCAAGCTACAAAATAAACAATAATCAATAATAAGTAATAAGGTGTCTAGCAGGAGGAGGGAGGGGAGAGGTGAAACAAGGTGTAAAGCAGTACGTCGATGTCCGACGACCGACTGACCAGTGATTTGATTTCAAACTAGGAATTCATGAGCATCAAATTTTCATAATGTGATGGAAGTGGACCTGTTGAAACATGTATGTGCCTTTTCTTACAAATTCTGTACCATACCTACAGTACAATTTATTGATATCAAATTCTAATAGAGCAATGTTTCAGTAGACTGCTGTTGTGGCACCACTTCACATTTTACAGTATTAAATTCCTCATATTAGATAGGAAAGTCGGTTGTCACCACTTGTTTCCTTTTCCGATGTAATAGTATTCTCTGTCGGCCATGATGATGTTTTTCCGTTCGAAGTATAAATAATGTGTGAGTAGATGATGTCAGTTATGGTTACTTGATTTTTTTAATTATTACATATTGTGAGGAGGAACATAGCTAACTCTGATCGTGAGTAGAGTATATTTCCCATGTATATCTTGTACGTACAAAGCTCCCTCAAATTGGCAAATTGTAGATATTCTATCAAGCTCTAACCGTAAAACCTAATTCTGTTTTTTATTAACGTTTGCTGGAAATTTCACTAATCACTTTTTTCTTTTTTCTATCAGAACTGTGATCAACACCTCTCTCTCTCCTACATTCCGACAGTGTATATCTTTGGATATAATTGGATACAACATCAGCCTTCCTGTACGTAGCCTATCTAGAGCATCACTCTCTAGGGTTTCCATCCTGTTTCCATACAATGGCACGAACCAAGCAAACGGCTCGCCAGGGACCCAGTGGTATTATACTGGCACCCCGTCTACCAACAAGAGTCGTCATGGAAAACTCCAGGTGTCTGCAGTTGATGGGTTTTCCGAAATTTGTCGACGATACAATCAGCAAGAATATCCAACGACCGAACTGGGCGGCCGTGATGGATAGAATGCAGAGCCATCCCAACGAAGCCGCGCCGAGCACCGAACTCCCGAACGAGTGGTGCCCGCTGTTTGCTGCCCTTTCCATCGAGAGCGACGATCCTCTGCCCTCCGACGTAGCCGAAGCGCTCGTCCGCTACCATCCGGAACCCGTCACGAACCCGAGGTCGAAGGTAATGTCCTTGGCGTGCAAGAATCCCCGCACGCGTCCGGAAGTGATTGACGTGTTCCTGAGGGCCAATCCGACCCATTTGTGCGGTCGGGAGCGAACGCGAACGTTTCAGATCATGGGCTTCCCCGCCGCGAGGGACACTCCAGATTATTACATGCGTTTTTCTACATACGAGGTCGACTGGGAGGCGTTGGAGGAGCAACTAGCGGCACATCCCGAGGAAGCCAAAATCGTGAATCCCGAATGGTCCTCCGAGGGGACTAAACAGTTGTTCCCTCTGGAAGCCGCTCTTTGCTTCCCAAAGAATCCCGTGCCTTTGACGACGGTACAATTGCTCCTGCGACTCTGTCCCGAGGCCGCGACGATTTCGGATTCGTGCGCGCTGTACATGGCCTGCGTCGGACGCAGCCAGGAGGACGCGGAGGTGATCCGGACCATCCTTCATGCCAATCCAAACATGGCTACTTCTACGAACTATCACATCGACATCACCGTTGGTGAACTGGGCCTTCCAATCACGGAGGCGGTTCATCTGCCGTGCGCGGAACAAATACTGCCGGACCTCGTCCGAGCCGCCCCGGAGTCGCTGGCTTCCGAGAACCAGCTCGGCGAGACACCCCTTCAAGTGGTATCGCATAAAAACTTTCCGCTGTGTACTACCAATCTACTTCGGCTCTTGCTGGAAGAGGGTCATCGACATGGGGTAGGAGCCAATGCTCAGGGACAACTCTTATCCCTCGGGGGATACAGCGAAACTACGGCCATGGACGAATTTATCGACAAAGCCATGATGCTAAGAGAGGATTGGGAAAGTGGTAGGGACGACACATCGTGGACAAATCTGTGTCTCTGCCTTAAAGCTGCCGGCGCCTTTCGTACTGGTATGTCCGCCGACGACATATGGAGCTACCCATTGTTGCAGGGCGCCATTGAATTTGGTCGGAACCGGGTAGCATTCGAACAAATATTTAGCAAAAGCACCCACGACGATGTGATTCGAAGAGATATGATGGGAAGGACGCCGTTGCGGGTTGCCATTGAATTGGCAGGGAACCTTCCCGAAAATGACGACCGACGGGAGGGCATGTGTATCGGAACTGTTATAGAAATGTTGCTTGATGATCATCAGGGAGGCTCCTCCGAATCTGCTAGTGTTCCGACAGATCCAAACGGCACCTTGCCCCTCCACTATGCCTTGAAACATGGCATAGAATTAGAGGACGGCCTTCGTCATATTGTAAAAGCCTTCTCGGGTGCACTATCTATTCCCGACCCCCAAACCAAGCTGATACCATGCCTACTATCAGCCGTTGGTGGGCGTGCCAGGGTAGGTACTATATTTTCACTGATAGTTGATAAGCCTCATTTCATTCTTGATTTAATCATCGCCACGCTCAATAATGATATATAACATTTAGTATACTATTTTTAATAAGGAATCGGATAACGGGTGCAGAGTTTGCTCCATGTCCTCTCTGCTCTGAATTGAGTGCAATAGTGGACCTTTAGCACGCAATATAATCGGGCTGGAAATCACAAGATAAATACAATGGAGTATTTGAATTATTTCAGTACATGACAGAAGCTGCGATGAGTGGTTCAAAGAGACTGCTTCAAATGAATGATTATTTCACCGCCAGCTTTCAAATATTCAAATGCACAGTTAACATGAACCTAGATTAGGATGTGTTTGTATTGGACAGTTGCATGTATGGTGTGCACTCCAAGTTGATAGCGTTGCATAGTTCAAAATCAAAGAGACTCTCAAATTTGCATTGCGGAAATCAGCGGGCATGGGTTATAGATCCATCCAAATTGATAAGATTTTTTGCATCACACTTTTAATAAGACAATGTAGATAAAATGTATTTCGTCATATGGATGGATGGCATCCCCTTCATCAACCGACTTCGCGCGAGCTACACACACACTATTCCAATCCTCAGAATTTATAGTTTGTACACTGTTACGTCGAATCAACATCTATATCTTCTGACCGCCCGACGGAAATGATTCTTCAATGGAAATTGGGGTGATAAGTCACTCTGGGGCTCTCTCGATGGTAATGGAAGTACACAGAAGCTCGAACCTGTGCAGGCCACTGAAAGGCCAGTTTGCATTGCAGGGTACGATGCATCAACGAACGAATACAAAACAACATAAACGATGCAATATAAGGAAGGCTCCACTGTAGATACTACTACTATATCCATCCCATTTATACATTCCCTAAGATTTTTATAGTTTGTACACTGTTACGTCGAATCAACATCTATATCTTCTGACCGCCCGACGGGAATGGTTCATCATTGGGAATTTGGGATGGGTAGTAGAGTGGAAGTCCATTGCATCGAGCGTATATATGGATGGATGACATAATAGTCGGTATGTGATCTTTGCTTACCGTTTTCATTTTTAGGGTTTGCTTGTGTGAGTTACGACTCACTCGTGAAAAAGTGAGTTTTATGTTAACAAATTTCGGTACTGTGATGTATTATGCTGTGCCGTCAAGGGTTAGGCATGAGAGATGGAGACTGCTGTAGTTCATCGCTCAAGGAACGCCATGGTTACGATTCATGATATTGACAGGTGAAAGATTATTTGTGTCAGCAGTGGAATCAAAATTCAATTTCTGTACAATGATATTGGACGGATGTAAAAGTTATTGATTTAATTCTCGAATCGAATAAAATCGTGTACGCATGATGTATGTATGTACCTCTAGAAATCCATCTTCATCTTACTACTAACTACTACTAACTGACTAAAGAATTTTGGAGTAAGTGTCAATAATCTGACTAGAAAATAGCTTTTCAAAAGTCCTGTCGCCAGATGTGGGCCACTTTCCTATTTCCTTTGTAGTTACAACAGTGATGGAAATCACTAAACTTCAACTTCTTTTTTTGTCATCAGGCTAACTTCTACATGAATTTTACTACACGTAATCACAAATTTGAAGTTATATTGCGACAAGCTTTTTGTCAACCTTAACTTCAGAACTCTTTCCTCCTCCCTTAATTTTGTTCATAGTGTCCGCTTCAACCAATCGACGAAGTTCACCTTTCTCTATTTCTAGAAGATCGTCAGGTGTTCCATACTCAATTACTTCTCCGTCTCCAAGCACAGCTATCTTATCTGATCCAAGTACTGTATCCAATCTATGCGCCACCGTTATCACGGAAACACCTTTCTCTACAAATTCTTTGCGTATCGTTTCTTGGACTTGGGCATCTGTTTGAGGGTCAACAGACGAAGTAGCTTCGTCGAGAACCAATATCTTACTCTTCCGAAGCAAAGCTCTAGCTAAACAGATGAGTTGTCGTTGACCTGCGCTCAAGTTTTTCCCTCCTTCAGCAATGCTGGAACCAAGCCCACTCGCGGATTCTCTATATTGCCGCGCAAGTTCTGGAGACGCTGCTTCCAGTGCTTTCCATGCATCATCTTTTGACGCCTTACCCGTGGCATCAAGATTGTACATAAGAGTGCCTCGGAATAATACTGGATCTTGTGGAATTATCGACAACGATTCCCGGAGTGTTTTAAGGCTCAACCCTCTTATATCTACTCCATCAATCTCAATAGAGCCGCCAGATTCTATTTCTACCAAGCGAAACAAGGTTACTAGCAGCGTAGACTTCCCACTTCCAGTCCTCCCAACCACGCCCTAATGCATAAACAAAATTGAAAATTTAATTAGTACAGGCAAGTCATTTCAATACGGCATTCAACGAGTGCATTCACTTACCAGAGTTGTACCTGAAGGAATAACCATGGTGACATTCTTCAGTGCAAGTTGAGCTTCAGCACTATACCTCATTGATACGTTTTTAAAAGAGATAGCACCCTTCCATGGCCAGCCACTTGCGATCAGGGCTTTTTCGTTATCAGGAGTGACAGGAAGAGATCCAAAATGATCATCAATGCCTTTCAGAGCAGCTAGTGCTTCTCCAGTATCACGCATTTCTTGCGGAAAGCTGTTACTCGGTAACTTTCTTTCACTGGGTACAGATGCAAGTCCGGTAACTTCGGTTATCCGTTGTACACTTAACATTTGAGTTTCCAAATCGGTCAAAACCCTGACGGCCCAAGTAAGAAGTCCAGTTATAGCAAGCGATTGGGTTAGGCCCCATCCGGCTGATCCTGCTTTCATTTTACCCATCCTTGTCAATAACACCGACGCAAACGCTGCATTTAAAACAACCACATTTCCAAGAGATTCTAAGCGGATAGAAAGCCACCGATCGAGTGCCTTTACTGTATAAATGACATTTAAGTTTGTGTCGACAAGAGATCTCAAATTCGATGACCATAAAGTCGGACTGTTTGGAAAGGAACGAATTGTTTCAACACCTTTCAACGCTTCGCTAAATTGAGTGTAGATCGGACTTCTACTCTTTGATTCAAATCGTTTAAGATCGCGTGCGGCTGGCCTGAATCTTGCCATGACTTTTGTATAGAATACTGAGATGCCAAATAGAGGGACGACCATTCCAGGTGTCATTAGTCCACTTAGACCGGCCACCGTTATCGCAATATTTAGGAAGCAGAACAGAACAGACCCAATACCATCTGGCACACCGCGATCAACTGTTTCAAGTTCTTTGCCGAACCTAGAAAGAAGCTGTCCTGAGGGCGTAGTGTCAAAAAATGAAACAGGCGCATTGAAGACAGACGCCAGCATTTTGTTGTGCAGAAATTCAGAGGCTCTTGTCCCTACTCTCATCAATAGAAAGCTTCGCAGCCATAGAAAAACCGAGACAACTCCAGCAGCATACACCAACGATTGTAAGTACTTCCCACCAAGAGCAGACGCAGCTTGACTGCCCAATTCTGTCCACTTCGCAACTACATATTGCTGAAAAAATTGAGCTCCATTTGACATCAAGAAGCACCCAAGAGCACTACTTATTAATAGAGGACTTCTCACAGACGTGAAATATGTCATATAAGTGGATAATGGGACTGCGCCTTCCGACATACTGTCGTCCATTGTTGCAACAGGCTTTGTTTCCACTTTCGCCACGAACGAGTTGCTTTCTCTCGATCCATCGTAAACATTCTCAACATCTGTTCCGTTCGAATATCTAACCATTGATTTTAGACTGTTCTGAACGTGAGTCTCTTCGATGCTATCAGATACTCTGCTTGGTCGATCGTTGACTCTAGATGGCGTACTATTGTTGTCCAAGATCTTAGAATCAGGATCCTCTTTCATATCAGAAGTGCTTGGATGAAAAGAGACGCTTTGAAGATCATGGCCTCTTGCTATTAGTTCGTCATACGTCCCAATACCTACAATTTGAGAGCATGATTTTTGTGTTGGGCTGAAATCCACTTTCCCCATCAAAACTACTTTATCACATCTTCTTGGAAGAGATATGTCATTTGTCACAATGATAGCAGCCGCCTTTCTCTGTCGCAAGCGTTTTGTTACCCTTTCGAAAACTGTTGCACCCACTGCTGCATCAAGTGCAGAAAGTGGATCATCTAACAAATAAACTCCCACATTCGCATCGTAAAGTGCACGAGCAAGTTGGACTCTCGCACGCTGCCCTCCAGAAAGCGAGGAACCACCTTCTCCAACTTCAGTATCATCAGCGAGACTACCTGATGAGATATCTTCATCTAAGGCTGCATCATATATTGCCATTTTATAACGAACTTCGTCTAACTCCCTACCAAACAAGACTGCATTCTTCAGTGTGCCTTTAGACAGCCATGACTCTTGCGAGCAGTACCCTACACCACCTCTTACTGTTACAGAAGTCATATCGTGCACGGCACCAATTGCAGGTGTCTCCACAGAATTTCCCATTGAAGCATCCACTGCAAGTCTTGGTACAGGCTCGAGCTCCCCCAAGAGCGCCTTAATCAAAGCGCTTTTTCCTGAACCCACAGGACCAACGATGGCAACTATATCACCACCGTTAACAGTAATATCTGCTCCGCACAATGCAGGAAGGGCATCAGATCCACCACTTTTGCTCGAGGCACTGGAGGGTTTGGACCATAAGAAGTTTCCGTTCTTCATATGGATGCCTCCTTTTTCTCCATTAATTTTGGGAAGATATTGCACATACGGAGTCAAGTCTTCTTGACAAAGATATGTCGAAAGCCTCCTTAACGCGTTCTTTCCATTTGCTATTGAATCAATGACCAAGGGATAAAACAGCAGTGGGAACCTCAATTGATTGAACAATGAAATGGCTGTGAATATGGTGCTAGCCACGATGGGTCGGCCAGTTTTTCTGTAAGCGGTCAAAGTGACAACTAAAACAATCGCAGGAACAGCATTGCTAATTGCTTGATTCAAGGCCCTAAATGCTCCTCGTTTGACATGAATCCGGAGTTCTTCTTTCCTTGCTTTTTCAATACCTTCTTCAAAGTGCGTTTCCCATGCTTGGAGTTTCAACAGTTTCATATTGGTAATTGCTTCTGCAGTTTTCTTGGTTCTCGAATCCCTAGCTTCACTCTCAGATTTGCTCAACTGATTTAAAACTCGAAGACATAATGCGTTGGTGGGTATTGTGAGTAATAAAACAGAAATCCCCCATAATACGCTAGGTCCCAAATACTTAAAAAGTAAACCAGAGAAGATGCAAATCTGTAAAAGGCCATCCCAAACTGTATGGATCTGCATAGATGCATTCTCAATCGTTGATACATCTGACTGCATGAGGTTTAATACGCTGCTTGAACCTCCTGCAGAAGTCTGCTTTTTCGTCGCACCATCTCCCTTGTCACTTTGCGCTGAAATGTCTCCTTGGTGTCCGGTGTCTGCTGGAACTCGTAGACTCTTGTCAAAAATCATACCTGAGATCGATCCCCTTAAAACTGTCGAACACTTGACAATGTTATGAAAGTACTTATTTTCCACAATCATTTTTACTGTGAGCACTGCTACTAAGTTGAAAGCAGCCCTGACTGCCATCGATGGATGCGCGGCAGTACCTTCTTCTATCAATCGAAGTAATCTAGCTACGAGAATAGCGGGGAAAGCCTGTATTACAGTATTGAGCAATCTCAACAGTCCAGTTGTGATTATGTTCCTTTTCTGATGCAGAAACAGGGCTTTTGCCAGAATTAGCGACTCAGAGGTGGACATTCTTTCATCCAAAGTTTCTTTCATATTCATGTCTTTTGTTTGAGCTGAAGATGATTTCATTTTTTCTAAATTGATCTTCGCCTTGCTTTTACATCGTGAATATATTCTCTGCAGTTCAGGGACTTGCTGCTCCATCTTCACCGACTCATGCGAAGGGAAGACATCAGTGGGCTCAAGCTGCCTCTGGGCAGATATCTTCAGCAGTGGAGATACATACAGATATAGCAATCGTGAAATCCAGGAGCTTTGATACTCCCCACGCGAAAGTGTTCTATTGGTCACATCTTCTGACATTTCGTGCACTCTCTCATATCCGCCGTTCGCAGTCTCTGCTTGCATGACCATGACATTTTTACTTGCAGCTGAAGATGGGGGCATCAACTTTGAACGCTGTGATGGTGAAAAGCGAGTTGAACTGCTGTGCCCACCTGGAGCAATAGTACCGGCATGGATACCAACCCCAAATGGAGAGGCAAGTGGCAGGACTATTATGTAGGCTAAACAAAGCCATACTTTGGCGTTTTCGGTTTTCCCCATTTGGATCAATAGTATATAGGTCTGTAGCTGTAATACTTAACTTTTCGAACTTTTATCACCAAAAGAAATTTTAAGTGAAGCGGAGTTAGCAGTAGTTAGTCCCAGTCAGCCAAGAACTCCTCTGACTTGTTCTCGCTGAGCGCTGGTTTGAGAGATGACAGCCAGTCGTAGTGTGGTGGCGGTGGTGAGGAAGAAAGAAACATCAATTTTGTGTCCGCTTGGAGTTCAACGACGTCACTCTCTGGAAAATGCGCGCCTTAGATAGAATACGAGCAAGAGTGTCTTTGTAGACAGACAAGGGACACTCTATTCAAAGAGTCGTTACAAAATATGTACGAAGCGACGACGACGCCTCTATCCAGTACTCTCTAGCTAGAGAGAGCTTGCTTGCTTGTCGCTTGTGTCTTGCTTGCTTGTCGCTTGCTCCTCAATTGCCCATATCTCAGCATATCCACCATACCCCATTCTCGTCGCTCCAAACCCATTGGTAGATCAGTAAAAGAACTCGTGTTCTCAGAGTCAAACCTTTCGAAATAGATCCATGGCAGAAATGGAAACAGAGTTAATTGCAAGCCTGTCGGCGGCATCGACATCATGGAACACCTGTTCATTAGATTCTCGTCGGGCTCATTTCGAAAAAACATCTGCTCTCGCAAAATCGAATTCTTCACTTGCACAAACGGCGAGGAAGTCACTTGCTGAATCAACCAAGGCTTTCAAGAAATGCCTTAAATCCACAGAATCATCGATCGCCATAAACGGCGAACAACAGACTGAATTTCAAAAGCTATCTTCCTCTTGCAAAGGAATCGTGAAGTCCTACCAGGAAGAGATTGATACTTTGACAAAAAGATGCAAGGCTTCTGATGGCGTTATAGTAGATTTATCCAAGGGGATGGCTGACATTCCGGATCCTGCACCTTTGTTGAGTAGCGCAGTAGAACATTTGGAAAACATGTCTGGACAAGTGATACATCTTTTGAAGGGAATGGAAGAAATGCAGCACGAGTTAGAGGTCAAACAGAAAGAAAATTTGCAAAGCACCAAAAATAGTGATGAAGAATTGTCACAGCTAAGATCATTGCTTGATGCTTCAAATGTGAAGAATAAAAAATTGGAGAAGGAGCTGAAGAGCGCCAACACAACATCAATTTCATCAAAAAATGAGATAAGCTATATGAGTAAGGAAGAAAAGGAGGAATTGATCGAACTACGGAGAGAAGTTGCTGAGTATGAGGTTGAATTCAAGACACTGAAAAATCAAGACATTACTATCAAGAAGTTGGACGCCAAAATTGAGGATTTGCTCGCAAACCAAGAAGAAGAGTTACAAAGGGAGTTGAAGTAAGTTTGAAGTGTGATTGATTGAGAGCAAAAATATCATTACTCGTTTGGCTCATATTCTTATTTCTTCATTTATCAGAAATGCACAAGAACATCTTGCTCAGACTGAGGGGAGACGTGCTACAGAGGCTCTAGAGCGCGAAGCAGTAATGTCACGTAAGCTTGCTTCACTCGAATTAGAACTTAGAGCAGAGCGTGCGGGATCGGAAGCAACCCAAGCATCACTACTCGAAGCAGACGAAGGACTGAACGAACACGAAGCGGCCTGGGAAGCGCAAAGACAGATTCTTGTCGATGACGCTGATAGGTTGCGTGAGCAACTACATGACGTGAAGAGAGAAAGAGATAATTTCAAGATAAATGTAGAAGCAATGAAAGATGACCCAATGAGCTCAAATAATAAAGATGTCGAGTTGTCTTCGATGCAAATGTCAGACATTTACGCCGAGAGAAAGGCGTACGAGGCGGAAGTTAGCGAACTCACTTTAGCGATCACTACAATGAGAGACGAGATGTCAGAAAATCAAGAATCTATGGACAGTCTTCAAACGTAAGTACCTTTTCAAGTTTAGGATTCTGCCATAATTATCACACAGCTACTAAAAAAATCGCTCTTAGATCTATGCAAACAGCGATCAAGTCTCTCGATAACGAACGCAATACACTAGCCAGACAAGTTGACGAGCTCGAGTCTCACATTGAAAATGCGCCTTCAAAAGAAATGGTTGAAAATATGTGTCGTGAACTACGAGTCTTGAAGAAGCTCGAATTCAATGCAGTCGACATCGACCCAGAAAAAGAAGCTCCAGAAATGACAAGTAGTAGTGCCGGAGACGATATTAATGATTTGGAATCGGTACTTATCAATAAACTTCGTAAGGTAGAGGCCGATCTAGTTAAGGAACGGAGAGAAAAATCAAGCCAATACGAACGCTGCCAGGAGCTTCAGGAAGAGCTTATTAAGGTTCAAGAAACGAAAACGCGAGCAGAAGCACTTGCGGTAAGGCTTGAATTAGATCTTGATAAAGCAACCGCTGCACCAAAAGCTTTATTGGAGACCAAGACTGATGATTTTCAGATTAGCACTTTATCCGATCCATCGACACTCAAGCACATTCTCGACCCGAATGCATCTGAGCCGGAAGCGGGATTAGCATCAGCGCCTTTGAGGTCTGATTCAGCAACAGATAAAATGAACGATGATCATTCCGTTGCAACAATCGTAATGGCACAGAGAGATAGACTACGTGCAAAATGTGACGCACTAGAGGCAGAGCGTGATAGTTTCAAGAAGGAATTGCAAGTGCAGGTATCAATATCAGAATCACTAAAAGCTGATAATACCAAGCTGTATGAAAAGGTGCGCTATCTACAAAGTTACAACAACTCCTCAGGCGTTCACGCCCGTACAAAGGCATCTTTTGCGGATAGAGATCTGGATCTAGAAGCCCTTGAACAAAGATATGAAGCATCAGTCGATCCTTTCAAACAATTTAGTCGTTCTGAAAAGCAAAGGAAAGTAAAAGAGATGTCACCAATGGAAAGAACAGTATATTTTGTGGCCAGAACAGTCCTTGGTAGCAAAGAAATGAGAACAGGATTATTCTTTTATGTTGTTGTGATGCATCTTTTGGTTTTCTTTACAACTTATCACTGGTCGCATGGATGCCAAACCGTTGCTCACCATTCTAACATTGATTCCATGAATGCTGGATTGCCCGAGATGGAGGAAGGTAGCTAGCCAGATTCATCAGTCTAGTAGCAGAACCATATATTATAATCTTGTACATGTTTAGTTTCTCATTGTACTAAAGAAGGTGACTGTGAAATAACTTACCTCAGGCTCGTCTACTATTCTAATAGCTCGCTACTCTTCCTGTCTTCTACGCGAAGTTCATCATCGTGGATGGGATTTCTAAAGAGAATTGAGTTCGTCGACATTTTTTCATCAAAAATCTTGATAAATATACAGTAGATACCCGTATTTACAATAAATGTGAGAGAATAGAATCATCATCTAGAGTAGTAGTTATCAAGCATGTTTAATACATCTAGAAATCGTCTTTAGTACTACTGGCGCTCAAAATAGGTCGCAATCAAAATAGGTCGCGACCTATTTTAAATTAACTTGGTTAAAATCTACGTACGTAGATTCGACGGACAAATGATACCGAAAATCGCTACTCTAAGAATGCTTAGAACTTGGTCATCTTGATCTCAACGTGATCGAAACAAAGTGCAAAACCTCTACTTAATGTATTGTTAGTTCAGTGGTGTTGTTATTTTGAAGATTTTCAAACTTTCTCTAAATTTCATTTCTTATTTTGTTAGCACTTTTTCAGGTGGTGTTTTTCCCGCGATGAAATCACCTTGTTAATTTTTCATAAGTCGCGACCTATTTTGATCGCCGGTAGTCCGGTCCTGCGCCCTGCGTCCTGCTCCCTGCTCACCACAATAATAATAACGTGAGTAAAAGCCTGTAAAAGCACAACTGCAAAACCTCTACTTAATGTATTGTTAGTTCAGTGGTGTTGTTATTTTGAAGATTTTCAAACTTTCTCTTCATTTCATTTCTTATTTTGTTATTAGCACTTTTTTACGTGGTGTTTTTCCCGCGATGAAATCACCTGAAATCACCGTGTTTAGTCCGGTCCTGCGTCCTGCGTCCTGCGTCCTGCTCCCTGCTCACCACAATAATAATAACGTGAGTAAAACCCTGTAAAAGCACAACTACTTGTTACAACGCGTTCGCTCCCTCCACACATCCCCACTCAACAAAAGAAGGAATCTAAAAAGAATAGAATAGACTACGAACAGCTTTTGAGAGAAAAGAAGTAAGCCACCCCACAAAAAGATTGCTAGAGATCTTGCAAAAGATAGTACACCACGGCGCAAGATAATTGTCCCATTCAGTTATACTTTGTCATTGTTTCCTCATCCAGCCCGTTGCCTTGATCACCTAGCAGGACTAGCAAGCTAGCAAGCTAGCAACGAAGAGAAGACAAGCTATAATATGAATAGTATCGGGACAGGAGACCGCAGAAAAAAGAAGAAAAGGAAGCAGAACGTCCACACACAAGCGTCACTTCCAAGCGAGAGAGAGAACAATATACGACCATGTGAGAGAAAGGAAACACGAGTAGCAGGTGCTTCTTGCTTAGAATCAATTCCCACTCTGAAACTAAGTTCAAATGTTGAAAAACCACAATCCATGGAGCGGAATTCTAATTTGGATAATCCTGCGAGATTTGTTACAGAAACCCAAAATAGCAACATAAGTGGACATATGCGCAGCAGTAGTACGCAAAAATATAAGAAGAGACCGCAAAATCGATCTCACGGAAATTGCGAAAAAGGTGATAGATCGGCACATGGCCTCACTGAACGCCAGAAAGCACTGAATCAGCTACAAGCCAAAGCATCCTTGGCTCCGAAAGACATTCAGCAACGCGTTCCAGAAGATTTCGAACAAGACTCTCGGAAGCATGACACACACTTTGCAGATTGTGATTGGCGAATACCACGCAAAGGAAAAAGTCCTCAAAAGACTAATGTTTCTAGACCGTCTGGTGATAACCAGAGTACACAGGAAAGACGAATTTGCAAAAAGATGAAGGCTTCTAGCCCACCGACTGATAATAAGAGTGCTGCTCGTCAGCTATTTGATAGTCTGACAGAAAGTAAAGCTTCCGATTGCTGTTTCGTGGATCAATATCTAGTTGTGTGCAAAAATTCACTTCAAAAATTGAAAAAGAAAAGCGACTTTGAATTCCTTAGCCACAATGATGGAGCATTCGTTGTTGCGAGGAATCCCCAAGGTCAAATTTACTTTGCGACCAATCTACACCTGAATCACCACTTCACAATCAACCCACAGCAGAAAGAACTGATATCAGGAGCTATTGCAAATATCAAGGTCGTCGAGGTTGACAAAAATGAGCTCCAAGATAATTTTGCAGTATGGAATGTGGACAGCGATACAGAGCCTTTTCTAAAAGACATTGCAAAGCTTATCAAAACGGTATTTTCAGGGTTTCAGACGATAATGAAGATGCCATCAGCAGGCGATAAACGTGGAACAATTTCCACAAACATTGGTCTCACGGCAACTGACTGTAGGCAGTACCCTAAGAATCGTACCACAATTTTGGAGACGGTGAGGCCCTTTTTGACAAAATTGGTAAGCTTGACAATCCAGTTTCCTTCTGTCGTCATTCCATTCTTCTTACTTTACCAATTTTCATCTTGTGCCGCCTCAGGACCCTGTCGTTGGTGATGAATCGCGTGCAGCTCTGGGCGAACTTGTGTTATATATCTTCAAGAAAATCTTGCCGAAGCTGAACCAGCAGCACCAATTTAAATTACCAAATACGAAAGCAGGAAAATCTCGCTCGAAACTTCGGCATGGACTGGCGTCTTTACTTCATGTTGGTGAAACAGATTACGACAATTTTCGAGTCGAAGCTATATCTATCATAATTCCAATCATCGTACATCCGCATACAGATAGTTTGAATGATAGTACGAGCAAAGATCATTCAGGCACGATTACAGTGAACTGCTCTTTACCCTTGAATATTGTCACCAATGCGACATTGTTGAAGCAATTGAAATCGCTTGGCTATACTGATACTTTTCCGTGCTCTATTATACTGTATGCCCGTAAATGCTGTGGGTCATTTTACAAGTTGATGTGTACCTTACAGCAATTGGAGCAGGGCTCAAATGTTGAGAAAGCCATTGTTGAATCGATTGAAAAAAAGGATGAATATAATCCTAGGGACTACATTGGAAATATATTCGACAATCATAACATCTACAGAGACTCATTCCATAAAATTGAAGACACTCAAGGAAGTGGTAAGGTAGAGATTCCTTATACTTACGATATCATGGTGAGATTGATGTATGCTATATGTTATCCGGAATACTGAATTTTGATCTTACTTGGTGTATTTCATCTCTTTCATACCATCCTCTAGTCCAGATGGTCCATTGTGTTGGATATGATGCTTGACATACATTTTTATCTTGGTGATCTAAAGGCAGGGGATACTATCATGTTGTTGTTGTCTATGGTCCTTCCAGGCTCAGATAATGGTATATGTAGAGCTCACAAGATGGTGATGACAAAGCTACTTGCTCGAAATTTTCGAAAAGCTGATGCTGCGAAATTATACACGGAGCTTTTTGACCAAATAAGTAGTCTGGTGTTCCCACACAAGGTCACCCTTACCATTCAAAAAGAGGTTAACATGATACTTGAATACTGCCACAAACTCACTAGAGAAAGAAAAAATAGAAGCAGTGATGCTATTGGAATTAACGATTCGTGTCGTCAATTTCGGGATGTCTTGGTAGGAACAGGTTTATTAGAACGGGCTGAAGCTAATGATTTCATACAGTTGGCTACAGTGACGGGTTTTATACCACTACATTACATATCCTGGTTACCACACAACAGTGATTCTGACATTGTCGCAATTGCAAACTTTACTTCTGGTGAAGATAGAAAAGTACTGCAGCAGAATCTTGTTCAAAAAATGAGAAAAGAGGTGTCCCTACAGATCACAGGGCCTTTTCTGTACAATTTGTTGGCATCCTATAATGTCGAAGAAAGTGATCTTCTAAAGCATTTCTATTATTACCAATGGCATCGTGAATCAATTCAGCACTTCTTTCGACTCAAATTTGACTCGCATTGGGTCGTAGAGATGCTTCGCGATCCTCAGCGCGTATCTAAGACTAGGTGCTCGAAGACGGTGACTTTGTCAAATTGGAAGGATAATGATGATAAATACATACATTGGAAGACAAGCGATGGATGTGCCATTGATAACTCGTCTTGCCTAGTAGTGCCTGAGAATTTGAAAAAAGAATTCTTCAACGACTTTGAGGAAGTGCGGGGAGAGCCATCATTAAGTGTTAATAAAGAATAATTTGTCTTTCAGCATTTGCTTCAATTATGGTGGGGTGTGATTATATTTTAATGTCTATCGTTAATGTGATTATATTTTAATGTCTATCGTTAATCGAGTTGTTCAATGGTTTTAAGGTCGACACTAGTAGGAAAAATTTGACGTTGCCGCGACGTAGGATCTTTTTGTTGCTGTTGTTCTGACGCTTCGACGGATAGAAGTTTGGATTTCCGAGCGTGGCGAAAGGCATCATCGCTTGGAGATTCCTCTTCTTATCCGATCCATGGCATTAGCTGGTTCAGTAGAGGTATTCGTATTTATATTTTTATTAGTGTCGACGTCAACGTCTTCCATTAGCAAACTCACGCCCTCCATGAGCAAAAGTGACAGTCATGACCTTTGTTCGCTTTCCCATCGCACTTTTAATCCTGTAGACCTCCTTCCTGCTACATAGCTTATGAAACTTTTTATTATTCATTTCA
>Ga0306864_1000570_pt1 | contig 16698 bp, 9 predicted proteins | sample AntRauTorckE5430_FD_190448 | JGI IMG/M metagenome (GOLD analysis project Ga0306864, IMG submission 190448) | Saline lake microbial communities from Rauer Islands, Antarctica - Metagenome Torckler E5 #430 (v2) (version 2) | ecosystem: Environmental > Aquatic > Non-marine Saline and Alkaline >...
TCTTCTGATCATGAAACCGTTTCCCTTTCGTGTCAACATTGCTCCCAAACTCCCACCTGATCGATTCGTTATACCTTCGCGAAAGAATACCTTTCCTACTTCTTCAAATCCAATAGAGCTAAAGAGTAACCACCTGGCAATTGTGACAGGGAGCAATACCGGCATTGGATTCGAGACTGCTACTTCACTCGCAGCACAGGGATATACTGTGATTCTCGCTTGTCGATCAAAACAGAAAGGAGAAACAGCAGCGGATGCAATTAACCATAAAATTCATCAAAGTAGCTCCAATGGTCAGTCTGGCAAAGCTGAGTTTCTTTTTCCGCTTGATCTCTCCTCACTTCAATCGGTCAGATCCTTTGCTAAAGCGTTTCATGGCAAATATTCGCATTTGAATATACTTGTCAACAATGCTGGGATCAACACTACAGGGAAATCAATTGATGGAATGGATTTATGCTTTCAGACTAATTTTGTAGGTCACTTTTTGCTGACAAGATTACTGGTCCGTCCACTTTTGAAAGCTAAGAATTTATATCATAGTGGTGACGATGTAGAGGCTGGACGAGTTGTGAATCTTTCCAGCGTCACGCATCATTTTTCAGGATGCAATGAACTGCGGAATGGAAAGGTACATGTTAATCATAGCAAGAAACACGATTTTGCTTGGTGGAAAGCTACGGCCCTGCCAAATGTGAGCAATAACACTTACACAGAATCTAAATTAGCAGCGCTTGTCTTCACCCATGCCCTCAATGTACGTTTTGGTCCTGAAGGGCTCAGATCGATTGCTGTGAATCCTGGGTCGGTGGCTAGTGACATATGGAGGCATTATCCCGATTACATGAAAACTATTTTCAAGTTGATATACATTGATCAAACGCAAGGCGCAGCGACGTCAATAGCTGGTTCAGTTGGGAAATTTCCTCAAGGAGCTATCTATCTCCAGCCATATTGGCAGCCTTTTCGAAGCTTTAAGAATGGAGCCAGCAATGCAATGCAGTCGTTCGGTTTTGGAAGAAACTACAAAGTTCCAATTCCACTCATGGAAATGATGGGACCATTTATTGGGTATGCTGTAACTCAGCCAAGATTGCCACTTGACTTGGATAGATCGGCTAATGACTTGTGGGACGTTTCCTCAGAGCTGGTAGGAATGGAGAAGTGATGATGCAGATCAATAATAATTGCTTTTTAAAATACGTTCGTCGAAATTATTTGTTACATTCTACACAATTCGTGGAAAAAGCACATTACTCCTCTTCCTCATTATGCTGAAAGATTCGTTGAAGCACTTTGTGAACAGCTTTGCGCACGCCTCTGTCATCGGTCTGGATACACGCGCTGAGCGTTCGGGTAAGGGAGGATATGGAACTTAGACGGGAAGAATCCAGGTTTGCAATGCCTTCCAAGAGATTACAGACCATCTTTGTCACGTGTTCGAGCTCAAGAACTTGACCAGGAGTGGCAGTTCCGTTCGCAGATACAGCTTCCTTTTTCAGATAGGCATTAATGAGTGAATCCATTTCATCCCTTAGCAATGATTTCGACATCTTGTCATTGGTGCTATTGGATCCAAACATTACATCCTCCCCAGAGATTAATTTTAGAAGAAGGCGCACTAACCACTTGCGCGCATACAACGAGTTTTCTGCATATTGTGGTCTGTGGTGCAAAATCGAGATGTTTAGAGTGCATTACAATGCAATGAAAAAGTTCATACGGGATTCACTTACGGATGAATATCATGCTGTGATCCGTTGCCTTGGAGGGGGTGCATATCCACAATTTCTGCTGCCTTGTCCCATGTGCGGATTCCCATCCCGAGGCCAGAATAAAGGAACATATACCACTGTATACCCATGTGCTTCGCAATATTTTTATCTGTTAGCAAAGAACCGATGATACTGGTTGCATTACTTCCAATATAACGGCGCTGCGGAAGAAGCTCTTCCTCTTGGAGAAAGTCATTAATAATCTCACTATTTAGATCGACGTTTCCTTTCTTCTCAGGATTAAAAGGAAGGCCGCACACTGCCAAGCATCTTCGCAGCATGTGGCTAACAGTCGCCCATGTATTGTCTGTGATCCTCTCTAGAACTAAGTCATTAGCCACAAAATGATACAAGCGTTTTAGACCACGGATTGCCAAACTTGTAGAGTCAGAAATCAAGCAGGTATTAAACATTGCAAGTATCTCTTCAACTAGGACATCGTCACCGTACACTTCAATAGATCTAAGAGCAATGGCAACAGCTCCATCCATCAGATGGTCAAATGTTGTGTCAAGCCAATTATTCCCAGTTGCCTCCCCCTGACCCTCAATACGCTCTTTTCTTCCTCCCTTACCAGCTTCTGCCAAAGAAGAACCTCTAGTCATGAACCGGATGAATCCATCAGGAAGTGATAGTTTCCCGCCGTTTGCGCTTGAACTAGAGTCGGCATGCTCAAGAGATGGAGTCAAAATACCTCGGTAAATAAGTTGTAGAGTTTGCAAGTTACCCAGCACCGATGGTGATTTTGAATGACCAATTCCAAGAAAGAAGTGTTGATTGATGATGGCAAGTAATGTCACAAGCCCCTTGATTCGAATATTTGGTCTCTCGTCGCCAATACTCCTCGATAAACCAAGCAGAATGGGCCACCATAATTCCAACTCCTCGTTTGCACCCAGCGGAGAGGGTTCTGTTGGTGTACGAATGGCAGAATCTGGAGAATCCACGCGCTGGGGGTGCAGGTGGTTTGATATGCAGTTCTGCGGAAGCGGAATACTTTCATCGGCCAAATAACGACAGAGAGTAACAAGGTGGTCAATCGATTCGGTACTCATGTCTTCTCTTGGCCCTGAAACATACATCAATAACGCCTCAACTAGGTCAACAAACTTGTCGGCTCGCATGGGTTCTGTAACTGCAAAGGTTGCACTGCTACTAGTATTGGAGTTGTTACCAGCTGTCTTCTTGACCTTCAAACTTTGGCGTAACTGTGCAGTGAGCATGTGAAAACCTAATTTGGCAATTGCTTCATCGTCGTCGCTACTGGCTTGTCCAATCACAGCAAGCAGTGGACGCCAGCCACTCTTTAAGAGACCAGCATTGCTTGACCCGTCTTCAGCATTTGCCGTATCTCCATGCATCAAAATTATTTGCTCCACAGACTTCAAAAGAAACTCTTTTACACTGGTATTTTTACACTTGAGCATAATGCCCTCGAAAGGTTTGATGAATTTCCGCTGGAATTCAAATACACCTAATTCTTCTCGCTTCAAGAACTGCATACTGAGCTGCCGGAAAGAATCAACAGCATATATTGCTACTGCACCATTTGAATGCAGAGCAGTACTTGTCAAATGCCCAGACACGCTGTTCCAAATTTCAGAAAATACCAAGCGAGGTCTTGTATCCATGTTGTAGTGAGTGACTTCTATCAACTTCTGTAAGCAATAAATATCAGGCTGGTTTTGCTTCCCATCAACGCCTCCATTGCCACTAACAAGCGAATGGTGTTTTCGATAGTGAACGGCAGTCAAGTCAACATCATTTGCTTTATTACCTACACCACCGGTGTATCCTGCAATTTCCATGCGAGAAACTCGACAAAGTTGAAAGGTAAAGTCCTTGATAGCAGATGTTGAAAGAGATGAAGACCGACTGAAGATTTCATCCGATATATCAGCAGGTAAATTTTCATGAACAGATCTCGCATTTATTTCATCCAGAGAAATTTTGTCCAATGATTCATCAAATCCAAAGTGCCCGTCGTAGATATCATTTTCAAGGATGTCGTCAAAGTCAACGAGATAATCACTGTCATCGCTCTCTGAGACTTCGTCCAGCTCGTCATTTCCATCGATAGACGAATCTCCCTTGTTTACGAGCGCGGTGGTCCTTTTCGAAGCAGCTTCTTCTCGCCTCTTCTGTCTAGCCTTTACCGCTAGTTCTGCACGTACGTGTTTGGCTCCAACTTCGTAAACTTGATTCAAACGCGCAACTTCACTAAGTGCCTTGAAAGTATATTCCCATGACGGCCCAAGCAATTCACCATCATCTCGACCTAACTCGAGAAGTGCTTGTACACAACGAATGTGTCTATGTTCCAGTAATCGTCCACTCCCAAGCAACGAGAAATTTGACAACGCGTGGACATACGCGCAGCGTGCAGTGTCATTTCCACAAAGGGCAGCAATACGGATCGCTAGTGTGAACCCTTCTAGACATACTTCCGTGGCTTCAGCTGCATTTTCAGCCGCAGCTTCAATCTCATTATCACTAGCGATCGAGAGTAGGGCGCCCATCGTTCCATTGGCAGACTCAATGACAGTAGAGAACACTGCAAGTGCAGGTCCCCAAGTAACATCAAACATCGGGATCACATACTCGTCCTTAAGACCAGAGTCTTGAGTGCTAACAAAGTGTTTGGATCCTTTGAAAGAACGATACTTTCCCTTTTTTGTTTTTCGCCTTAGCAAAGATTCAGTATTTCGTAAAATTTCATCTCTTTCTCTTTGATAATCATTCTCACGTTTCTTGTCCATTTCCTCATAGTTGTTTACGAACAAGCTCGACGCAGTACTCTTAACATCGCCCGGCTTAGACGCCCCAACCTTTTCTCTCCTTTCATCATCCTCCTTTAGACTTATTGGCATTGTTTTAATGCGATCAAAAATACCTGTGAGGAATTCCTGGGGTAAATCTTGTCCATCGCATATACCACTATTGTTTCGGACAAAACCATCTCTTGTCATCCGCCTTTCTTCTTTTATTGCTGGATTATGAAGATCTGTATTGAGCATAATCACAGAGAATGCTAAAATGAATGCAGCGTCTGCAGTAGGGAAGACATCAGTATTTTGTGTAGTGTAACGTTCCGCAAACTTTTCCATAATACGATCAATCTGTGGCAACACATAAGTGATTAGAAAGTAAACATAATACACAGCGACCACAATGAATTGTTATTGTAACGAACCTTTTGTGCCTCTCCAGGCAATCTAAAGCCACCCAAATACATCTTGATAGCATCATCAAACTGAAGACCAGCGAAATCCATGCCATTAGCATATTGATTCAGCACCTTTAACATAAATCCACCTTTATACTCAGCTTCCATACCAAGGAACTCTCCAGTTTGAGTCTTGTCAAGAGAGTCCTTATGCGCAAGAAGGAACTGAGCAACATCAGACGGATCTTCTTCATTGAGAAATCCAACTTCAGCTGCCAACTTAATACCTGCCTTGGGTTTTTGGTTAAACTTTAAGATCACCTTAGCAAAGTCTTCTTTTCTCTTCTTCTTCGAATCATATATTTGTACTAATGACTGTTTTTCAACTCCGCTAGCTGCATCTCCACTTGATTGTTTTTCTTCGGGTTCGGTTCCAATAAGAATATGCTGCACCTTCACTCTACCTTCACTTCTCGCACTCAACTTGCTTGCTGAAGACGAAGTCGTTTGTTCATCATCCGCAACGGCATTTTTTTTACCCATTGGTGATGCAGCAATACTTACATATAGGCTCGCAAGAATTTTTCGAACAGCCTTCATTGCTTCAAGTCGAAGTGCTCGATGGTCTTGCCTGGTTTTCTCTGCTCGAATAGCTCCAGTATTGCCGACAAACAATCCTGTAGATTCCATCCCTTGATCGTGAAGATCAATCTTCGCAACTCTAGCTAGCGTGTTAACAATCCTCTGGAACAAATCAACTGCACTGAGATCACAATCGTAATTCAAAAAGATTTCTGCCAACGTAGCAGAATCGCTACATATCTCCTCAAACAAAACCACGACTCTTAGTTTGTGCTCAACTGTACTGTTCTTAGAGTCAAGAATTACGAAGAACACATTTGTGACAAAAGCCTCAATCTCTGGCTTCAAATGAGACCGAAAATGTCTAAAGAGAGGGACAAAAAGTTGCAAACTCAACGACACAACATATGTGTTGTCGCTTGTGCAGTTCTTCAATAGAGAATGACAAAGGTAGTTCCTCACTGCATAAATCAAATGGGGACCGGCATTCATAAATATCTCAGTCTTCGTCCTTTGTAAAATTTCGAGAATGAGGTCAAGCGCCAATATTTTAGAATCGAGAGCAGGATCCATCAAAATAGGCAGGCTGGGAAATTCACTTGATGAACGATTATTGTTCACGTTATCACCAGCTCCTGAACTTTCGTTCCGAGATATAACTACCGGAGTAGAAAGATAAGAAGTTACCTCTGGCTTCGTAGAAATGGCCTTCATACTCAACTTGCACAGAGAGCGCAATACCAGATAAGCATCTTTATGTTCAAAGGAAGGGAAATTTCCAGCTGCCGAAAAACGACTTTTGTCGTCAGTTTCGTATTTATTTAAATGAAGGTCTTCATCTTCATAACCAGCGTGAGAAAAGGGATCTTCTCCCTCACCCGTAAAAGTCATCCTGATCGATCCGTCTTTCTTTATGCAAGGTCTCTCATCTGTTTTGTCCTCAGATTCAAGTCTTTTGAAGGTGCTGGTTACAATCTGTCGGAGGGCAGCTTTTGCAGTGGTTTTGTTTGGTGCACTATCTGTGCTCAAATATAGCCTATAACAAACGCGTATGGCCTGCAACAAATGAGTCCCCTGGAGCATTGCTTCAGTTCCCTCGTCTATGCGACAAGTTATAGTGCGACATCCAGATGTTAACAAGAATTTTAGTGTGGCCAATTCGACTGCTTCAGTCTCAAGAAAGCAATTGTAAATGGATTCACACAACACCGATATTGCACTGACATAGGTCTCATCATCTTCATTTGAAATACTCATCGTGTCCGATCTCAGATGCATCGTATTATCTTCTTCTCCAATGCCCAGCAATACACCATCAAAGCATCCATGCGCAACAAGCCCTTCAGCACAAATTAATGCTGCTGTCATGACTTCTCCAGTGATAAAAGTCGAGCGAGACTGAATATATCCTAAGTCCATGCCATCAAAGGAGTGGAATTTACTCTTGTTTACCAAGTCCTCAAAGTCCTCAATGTCTCCACTCATTTGGACAATGCTAAGTCTGATAGTTTCAAGGCACCAAATTTCCATAAGCTGACAAAAGCATGCAATGGCCGACCTTGCCTTCAGCATCGTATCTCCTGAATGTCCGAGAATACTTTCAATAACAGCAGCATCATTTTTTTCGTCCGTAGTATGGATATCATTGGTGTTGTCATCTTCCTCACCGATCCCTGAGAGCAAAATGTCCACAAGAGCCTTGTACGCGGTACAGCTCTCGTCCTTGTACGAGCTCGCACCGAACAAAAAACTAAGAATTGAGGCGGACTTAGTTCCGCCACATGATGCAGGAAAATATTTTGATGTTTTCGTAATGAACTTCCGCAAAAGACGCAATGAAGAGTCAGAGTGTGGAATTGGTGTAGAAGGATTCACATAGCAGCGAATTCGAGTGACAGATCTGTCATCCAATTGATTAACACTACGGATTGAAGATGACTCTTCAGTAGTATATGATCTAGGACTAACAGGGTTAGATTCATCCCTGCCAATGGCTGTTGTAGCTGTTACAGCAACACGACGCTCGGCTTCCGTTTCAATGCGATCATCTGATCGAGGCGTTTTAGGGTCGACATCCAAATCTTGAGTCGCAATGATCGGAGCTTTGTACGAGGGATTTTCGGTAGCCTCACTGTGTTCTTCTTCTTCCACATCCGTTTTTCTTTCCTCGATCATATCGCTGGCATCGATAGCTAAGGGATCTTCTTCCGCAGATCTTGCTAAAGCTGTCTCTTCTTCGTCTTGGACATCATCAAGAATATCGGTAGCATTAATCACAGTATTAGATTCGGCTTTAGCGATCGATTCTGCAGATCCATGATAATCAAGAGTGGGTGGTACATAAGAGGAGGTCTCAACGTTACTGATTTTCCTAGCATCATCATTTTCTTCTTCTTTTAAAGAGACATCATTTATATGAAAATCTTCACTGGAAGATGACGCACCATCTTCAATGTGATCTTTGGCGTCCTCAACAACTTGCCCTTCAGAGTCATTATCCATGCCGTGCATCTCTTCATTCACCACAGGATCCGCCTCTGAAGCTGCTTGATCAATACTCAGCTCGGGAGACGGTACGACACCGATATCCGCAATGAGTTCATTACTTTTCTGAATAGCATCGTGAAATCCTTCTTCCAATGTCTCATGGTTGTCATAATTTTGAAGTGTGTCTAGAGTTTGTTCAACTCTTTCTGTAACGGCATTCTGTAGGGAATAAGTTGATGATTCTTCTTGGGCGTTCTCGCTAGCAAAACTTTCCTCGCTTCCAATAGATTGGACAACTGCCGCAGTTCCATCAGCATCATCGGTTGAAGATGATTGATTCATTCGACTTTGAAGCGTCTGTTTATTCGTAGTCCCAGCGGTGCCTGCAACTGTAATGTGTAGAAGGACGGGACACGGTACACTGAGATTGTTATTAGATGTATTACTAGATTACGTAATCTATTGCTGATGATGATGGATTCCTTCCGTTAAATGATGAAATGAAAATGACAGTTTTTTGGAGAGGTTTGGAGTAATAAGGTAGAATGGTCGCGGTCTTTTCAGCGATTCTTCGTAACATCAAATTAACTGCAAATTGCTCTCCTTACTTTTTTCCACACGATGAAATGAGATGCAAAATAGGTTGGTAAATACTTTGTCCAGACATTTATGATTCCAATCTCCCTTTGGAAAGCACAAAATTTAGCTGCTGCAGTGGCATCCAATTGTTGACTGTCAGAAAACATCAAAGCATCTTCTAAAAAATGAACTATGGGAATCATGCATACAAGAATGGCACATTCTGTTATTGCAAGAGATACTGATAGATTATAGAAGTGTTTGTTCTACCTACTTCTAGTCTTACTACTAAGAGCGGATTTGTGTATGAATAGTGAATCATGGGAATGCATTCTAGGATGATTATAAGGAGTGTTCATCAGAAATTCTGAATGGCACGATGGAAACTACTGTAGAAGGCGATTAAAGTAGTTGCTTTTGTGGCACTACTATTCTTCTTATCACCTAACAAACCATGATTTCGATATAGGAACTTGGTCAATTTGGTCAGTCACAATGCACAATGACGAGACAAGACTAATCGAGAAGGAACTCTCTCTAGCCATGCATGAATATATAGGTGGATGATCTCAAACCAAGGGTGAAAATTGTTACAAAAATGGCATTTGAAGAGTTGGCAGCTCATGGACGTCCTCAAAATTTCTTAAATTAAAAGCTTTCTACAGGGCAGAAGGTGTTACAACGGGAATTGGAGGAGCATTCCTGCACTGCTACAGCAATTGAAACGACCATTACTTCGCACTCCTCCTCTCCTCCAAACAATTCTGTTTAGCAGTTCCCTGACAGGCTAAAGAATCCACCCAAAGAATAATTGAAGAGGTGCGCAATGTTGGCAGAGAATACCTTCGCAATTATCCATAGACATGATTGAAAAACATCCTATCAACGTCAACATCCACATCTATTAGGTGTCAATTCCAGTAAAAATTGCTATTGCAGCGAATGATCTTTTTTTCACTGTGTACATAAATCAATGCTATAATATAGAAAGAGAGTTTATGAACTATTCAATATGCACTATTATGTAAACTTTATATAAATGTATTGAAGCTCTTATTCCGTGTCGTATGTAAAGTACGGCATACCGGTACCAGCACTGTTGTCCATGTTAAGTACACGATCGCTAAAACAGTGACAAACACTATATTCTTGGCGTATACCAAAACATTATCAAAACCGTCCGATCATGACGTCGATTGGAAAACGTTTGAATTGACAGCTACCTCCCAGTCAACGACCTCGACAACGTCGTCTAGATTTGTCGTTTTAGCGTTGATGTCGGCAACATCACCAATTGGATAAATACGCCTTTCCACCCAAAGTGGAAGTGAGAAAACACTCTCTTGCAACTTTGGCTGGTAATACGAAGTCCCGTTACCCGACAACACCATACGTTCGTATCGATCTAATATAGCTTTCACGGAAGGTACTGCGCTAGGAGATTTTCTACATAGAAGAAACCCGATCTGTCCAGTGGGATAAGAGCTGATGGTGATTGAACCATACCTGGAATCAGAAAAACCCACATTTAACGCACGCTGTCTCCATTCTACAATACCCTCGAGGTCAGATTCAATATTAAATGTCTTTGAAACAATGGACCATTAGTAATAAGAAAATGAATAACAGCAATCAGTATAGGAACGATCTATCAATGTACTCACCTCTGCTTGAAAGCTAAAGACGCCATTTTCTTTCAAAGCCCTCGAAATGTTCTGAAAGTGATCTTCCGAGTATAGTGTCTTTGATGGCAAATCAACTCTCTCTCCAGTCTCCTCATCCCAGGTGTAAGGATCGGAGCTATCCTGGATAATCACATCATAAAATCCTTCCGTTGTATTTTTTACGAAGGCTGCGCCATCAGCAATGTGCAGATTCACTCTAGGATCATCCCATGCCTTTCCCCATCCAAACTGATCTTTACAGATCTGAATTACATCTCCATCTAAATCGACATGATCAACATGTTCCACTTCTGGATGTTTGAGAACCTCACTGAGCACATAACCATCTCCTCCCCCAATAACGAGCACCCTCTTGGGTTTCGTATGGCTGAACATAGCAGGATGGGTCATCATTTCGTTGTAACTATCAGCATCCTTCTCCGTGAGCTGGATGACTCCATCCAAAACAAGGATTTTACCATAGCTCTTTGATTCCACTACGGAGATATCCTGAAACTGAGATCTCTTCTCTAGAATAGGCTTATCATCAATCAGCGCGATTGACTGATAAAAACCATTTTCAGCGATGTACTCACCGACAGCTTTTCGTGGCCTTTGAGAATTGGCCAGAGCTGGAGTGAAGAGACATAGACCAACGCAAAGGTTACGAAGGAAAGCAGGTGTAGGCATGATAATAGTGATCAATATTTTCTGGTTTTCTCTTTTGTTGTTGCACAGATATAGATTGCACAAGTTGCAAGTGAGAATATGTTGGGGTTGTTTATTATGGAGTTGGCCACAGTGATTTGGCGGCACGAATTCTCTTTCAAAGTGTGATTTCAGTCATGGTTGCGCACCTCCAGGCACCTCATTTAGGCCCGCCATCTCTTCAATGATTAAATTTTTGTTCCGGGACAGTTTAATCTTGGTTTAATTAAGATAATTCTTGAACACGGTCAGAAATGGCCTTTTAACAAGATACAAAGTACAAATGATTTAATGTCAAGAGGAATAGGCCATATACCTTTTCAGATTATAGGCCTTAGACCATTCTAGAGGCCATTACAGTCCGGACAATGGAGGATGTTGATTTATGGACAGAAAATATAGACAGAAGACAGTATGGTAGTAGTAGTTAGAGAACCGTTGCGAGGCATTTTTTCATCTAATTGAAATTGAAATTGAAAAAGAAAGAAAAAAAATACGGTGGTACACAACAAAACCAATTAGGAGCAACTAGGATCGTCCAGGATCGTCCACTTCACATTATCGTCAAAATTTTGAACCAAAACGAGAAGTCTACCAGTCCTAAAAGGAATCTCGTACTCCTTATCGCTCACGAGGACAAGCAACGACCTGATCTTAAATATTTGAACAGAACTAAATACAGCATCATCGAATCATCTTCGGCTTTGCCATCGATCATCATCGTCAGCCCCAATACATATCACACTTCCTTCTGCATACAGACTATTTAGCAATAATGAAATGCATTACTGCCATAATCGTTGCAGCATTTCTAATTTTTATTGACTTTCCTTCCTCGTCGGCAAGACCTACCAACCTCCAGGAACAAAAACAGGCTAATTGGAAGAGCGCCTTAGAAGGCATCTATGTTGGAGTTGAAACGCTTAAGGCACTCATGGGTTACTATCAAGATGAAGATGTGGATACGTATTTGAACGAAGGGGGCGATTTGACCATTGACGCGATGGAAAACGAGGAAGATCAGACTACAATTCAGATTGTAGGCCTTGGACTCGGCAGGACCGGAACAACCTCACTTGCCATAGCGCTGGAGATTCTCAAGTATACCGTCATTCATGATGATGAGCAAACAGAGCTTACAGACTTATTTGATGCTGTCGAGGAGGAGCATATTGACGACGATTACATGCATGAGGTACTCGGTTTAAGAGGATACAATGCCACATTCAAGACTGCTGACTACGACTATGTTGCTCAGCATCCGGAAGTCAAAGCTATTCTTTCTATTCGCGATACTCCGGATAAATATGTGGATAGCTGGCTATTAGCCGCTCCATTCATGACAATCTTGGAGAAACGGCCCTTCTGCTGGATGAACACGGTAAAAACTCTGATTCCATCCTTTGAGGCAGAATACAAGCATGAGACCACGAACGGTAAGCCAAAAGATTACTTGGATCGAGATACGCTCAGGGCTAACTATGTGTCGTATAATCGCAAGGTGCAGGAGGCAGTACCATCTGACCGATTGCTGATTTTCAATGCCAAACAAGGATGGGAACCTCTCTGCGAGTTTCTGGGAGTCCCCGTTCCGGAAGGGATCCCGTACCCCCATGTCCACACCCGGGCTAAATTGCTCGGAGAAATGTGGTTTCTAGAGCTGATTACTTGGATTTGGCCCCTAGCAGGATTGTTACCACTCATTTGTATCATTATGATTCCTACGTGCTATACCAATCGAGCGAGTCTATCATAGACCATGTAATTCCGAATTATTTGTGATGGCAAAAGAAACTTCGTTATAATTTTGTTCGAAGTTTTGATAATCTTCTCATTCGACAAACAATGATTCTTTAGACGTTATGATCTATCTCAATGCAAACCATAGAAATGATGCCGGAGGTCTTGAAGAGATTAAAGTAGACTATATAGTGCAAAATCTTGCAAACCTAATAGTACACTGTGGGAATAGTAGATCTAAAACTATCTAAAATCAGAACCAGATTCGATAGAAATTTTTAGGAACGTCTCCTTCCAGTCCTATTGCGAGGAGTGGATGGAATGGCACTAGAGGGTAACTAAAGCATTAAAATAGTTCTAATAGATCATATGTTGCAAAATATGTTGATTGAGGCTTGTAGATATAAGATCTGTTACAGAGTTCCGCTACTACTAGCTACTACTACTACTACTACTACTACTACTACTACTACTACTACTACTACTACTACTACTACTACTACTACTACTACTGTTGTTGTTGTTGTAATACCAATGACGACAAAAAACTATTATCGCGCGCCATCCTCCCCTCACTTGAACTTTGCCAGGGGGGGCTAAAATATATCCCTTGAAAATAACGAATCACGTCTATTATCCACATTCTTATTTATTTATTTCTTCCTTTCACAAATCTCTCATCTGATCTCTACCTCGATACCCCCACAGTCTGCACAACACACAATACCGTGCATTACAGTGCAGGACCACACCACCCACACCCACCACACGCACAGTCACCACTGTATACTTGAGGCTATCAGGAATGTCAGCATTACAATTATTACAGAAAGCTGACAAGTATCAAATATTTGAGGAGTGGCTAGGGCTAAATGGAGCAGAGTTTAGCCAGGTTAGTTGTTGCGCAAAGTTATTGGTTTTAGCACTTTCGAACTCTTTATATTTGCGCAAAGTTATTATCTGAAAGGGAGCTAAATTTCTTTGATGATGAGTTAGATATTGGACTTCTTGATGTGTTAAAATCCAGACTATTTCGAATCATGCTCATCATGTATAGTTTGGGTCTCGAGATAGCTCAGCTTATTTACATGACTGTCACACGCTATACTTATCATTGCTTGCGTTTGTCTAACTTTCGTCATACGCATATCGTTCCCGTATAGCTCGAACTTCGATCGTACGATGACGACAGTAGCGGAAAGTATTCTCACGATCATGATATGGATGGAAATACAACGTCTGAAGAAAAAAAGGAAACCATAGACGCAAGCGATAACGTCAATTCAAGCACCATGAATCTTGAAAGTAACAATCCAATTTCGAGTGACAGTGAAATGAGAGGAGTGCATGCAAAAACCAATATTTCAATAGATGCAATCTGCGTCGCTATACCCAAAAAATGCCTAATTACAGTTGAAATGGGCCAAGCAACAGACATCGGACAAATAATTCTACGATCTGATCTCGACCTGGATGCACCGAAGCATATCTTCCTTATGATCTTTCTTCTATGGGATCTAAAAGTGAATGGTGAGAAGTCATTTTTCAAGCCTTATTATGATATCCTTCCAAAGACATTAAGCAACATTCCTATCTTTTGGAATAATATTGAGTTAGAATATTTAAAGGGGTCATATCTACTGACCCAAATTAGCGATCGAACTGATGCTATTACTGAAGATTACGATGCCATTTGTCACGTGGCTCCGCAGCTGCGAGATATTGCATCGTTAGAAGAATTCAAATGGGCAAGAATGTGCGTTTGTAGTAGAAACTTTGGATTACAGATTGATGGGCATCGAACTAGTGCACTTGTACCTCACGCGGATATGCTGAACCATCACCGACCGAGAGAAACTAAATGGAGTTTCGACGACGAGCTGCAGGCATTTACAATTACAACGTGAGCAACAACTTGAGTTTATAACTTTCGCTTTTGTGTTGGTTTGGCATTGTGACACTAACTCATCTTTTTTTAGGCTTGAACCCATTTTGGCAGGTTCGCAAGTGTTTGACTCATATGGCCAAAAATGCAACCATCGATTCCTGCTAAATTACGGGTTTGCTGTAGAGAACAATAGAGAGTTAGATGGGTTCTGTCCAAACGAAGTACCGATTGAATTATCTATTCCTGAAGATGACACTCTGATGGATTCAAGAACTGAATTTTGGATGAGGGGAGAGAGTGATATCCATAGTAGGAGCGGCGTTGAAAACTCTAACCAAGATCTCACTGCAATCTTAGCTGCTGCGTCAGCAGCTTCCGTGGGAAATGTGAACGGGACAAACATAGCCCGTGCATTTGAGGCTGTCGCAGGAGCTATCAGTGATTCTCATGCAGCGAGATCAAGTGCCAGCATTGGAAGTGACGAATCAGCTCCGTTACTTCGACGCGTAAGGGTATGCGTGTCCAACAATGAAAACACAAGAATACTATTTAGTATGCTGCGAGTACTGGGCGCGGACGAAGAGGATCTGCTGGCAATGGGGACAGCCCCAACTTTGCCTTTTGGTGACTCTGGGTGTTCTCTATATTTGAGCCGGGCATTGCGTGGATACACATCTGCGAATCCAGATAATGCATCATTCCTCACTATGCAGCACGCTGCATTTTTTCGAACTTGCAAAGATATTCGGAATCCAATTAATCTTCGGAATGAAAAGGCTGCAATGCAATTGTTACTCAAAGTTGTTGCCAGCGCATTGTCAAAATACCCTTGCTCTTTAGAAAGAGATATAGCTGACTTGGCAGACGAAATATCTTGTCTGAGATTCAGTAATCAGAGGCACGCAAAGATCCAAGTCAGAGGAGAGAAGGAGATCTTGCATCACTTTTCATTTTGGGCTCGAACTGCAATAGATCTAATTGAAATCATTGAGTTGGAAATAGGTTTTGAAAAGAGGCGACCATCCTCGCCATCTGAGAAAGCGCCACAGCCAGGATTTCAATCCATTGTGCAAGCAATGGAAGATGACGATACACTTCATTTCACAGTGATTCGGTATTGCTGTGATGTTTTAGGCGCTCTTCGTAAAGAAGCAATCCAAACAATTCGGCAGGAACATGGGGAAAAGCTACTCAATCGCGGCGAGGGCTTCAATTGATCTTCTAAATTATAATAGAGTAGAATAGCATTGATGGAGAGTGATCATATCAAAAGGGTTTGAATTCAGTACTGGTGACATTGATTACTACAAGAGTACACAGTATAACATCATTAATCCCTAACTCAGTCTCGGGTCTCTACATTAAGCTCACTAATTATTTTTATCATTCACGAGTACGTTTTCATGATGGCACTTCCCAAAATACAGGTTAATTTCACAAATTTTTGATCAACATCATCGGTTCCGTGCTGTAGAGCAGCAACATTTCATGGCTCACTGCTTACGCCACTGCAAACTACATGGTTTTTTTTGAACATACAAATGACACCATCAACAAAATGTTTAATTTCACAAAAGGCTCGTGATTCGATTTGGTAGTAAATTGAACTTCTATCGCTTGCGTTAGGTGGTGGTCTTTGCTGATGTGCGATGATGATGAGTGATGATGTAGTAGTAGGTACAAATAATTTTTTTAAAAGTGCCAAGACTTTGTGATTAAAACACGAATCACGAATCCCGTACCTCCTGACCTGACGACCTGACTAAAAAAAAGTCATGGACATTTGAAATATATACCTCAACGGATGAGTCTTGAGAGCCTTATTTAGCTGTATTTAGCTGGCATTTAGTCTGTTTCTATCTCATTCTATATTCTATTAAGCCCCAAAATTGAAAGCGTCATTGACTACTAAAACGAAAACGGTCGCTTCTTTGATAGCCCACCAACAGCAGCAGGAAGCACCAGGCATCATCTATCCTCCTCAAATTCTTCTGTGAATCATAATTCCCAAATTGAAAATGAAGTTAGGACAAGACCGAGAGGAACAACAAGAATCATTGCTTATCGCACAGAAGTGCAAACTCAACAACCAAGTCAGCAACAACCGAT
>Ga0306864_1000571_pt1 | contig 16691 bp, 11 predicted proteins | sample AntRauTorckE5430_FD_190448 | JGI IMG/M metagenome (GOLD analysis project Ga0306864, IMG submission 190448) | Saline lake microbial communities from Rauer Islands, Antarctica - Metagenome Torckler E5 #430 (v2) (version 2) | ecosystem: Environmental > Aquatic > Non-marine Saline and Alkaline >...
GATGAACGTTGTTGCATTTCTATTCATACGCGACGAGGACTGGCGATTTTACGTGGGTGCGCTTTATTTTTATTTTTAGTAGTGGGCCAGAGTGGGCGCACTTTGCGCACCCAATAAACTTCATCCACGAGCTCACTCTAGAGTAGGTAGCTATTGCTATTTACTACGATCTACGATACTACGTACTTTTGTTGTTCCTCCTCCCACTCTGAACTGCACACATACACAAACTTTTCGCCACGAGCCCTATTACGAGCAGCAGAAAGGAAACAAACATCATGACAACCATCAGACCATTTGAAATGTCCGATCTATTCAAGTTCAATAACATCAATCTCGACAATCTCACCGAAACTTTCAACATGCCATTCTACCTCAGCTACCAGTCCATGTGGCCAGAAGTGTTCACAGTTGCAGAAGCACCAGACTCGTCACTAATGGGATACATGCTAGCTAAAGCAGAAGGTTCAGGAAAGCTGTGGCATTCGCATGTATCCGCTGTGACTGTGGCGCCCACATACAGGAGACTCGGTCTTGCTAAAACTCTCATGGACGATCTGGAAAGATTTTCAACCCAAGTCTATAACGCACATTTTGTTGACCTTTTCGTAAGATCGTCCAATGCTCTGGCAATTGGAATGTATGCAAAATTTGGATATGTCAAGTATCGGAGGGTTTTGGGGTACTATTCGGGAATTGATAGTTCGGAAGATGCATGGGATATGCGGAAGGCTTTGAAACGAGATACCAGGAAAGAAAGTGTTGTTCCATTGGAACATCCTGTCATGCCAGAAGATCTGGAGTGGTAATCGATATCTTGCCTTCGATGGTAATCTACAAATTTCTTCTTGGGGCTTGTATCGTAATCAATATGTTTCTCAGGTGAATTGAGCAACACGATAAGATGGACATTAGAAGCATGCTGCAACTACACGGAGACTACGAATCGTTGACATGATACATGATCGGTGCGTCAATGTTATTCAAATTGCTTGAAATGAAGCAATGCGATGCATGCAATGCGTGAGAAGAGTTGCAACTTTTCTTTCCTGAAGAATTATGAAGTTAGTTGCACGGAAAGATGGGGAGAAGTGCGAATCTTTCCCTTGATAAATATTAGTTTCCCTAGCTAGCAATATCTTGTCAAAAAGGAACCATTTTTTAAAGGATGTTGGACTACTGAAGTAATATTAGGCCTGTTCAGATTCCATGCTGTTGTCTGATTCGTCTCCTTGATAGAAATACTTATAATTGTAGATAATCATCAAACACCAGAACAGGATGAACTGACAAAATGTGTCACGCATGGGTGGGACTGGAGGAAAGCAGTAACCAAGCAACAACAAAAGCAACAAACGCTCGTAAGAGTGGTGACGAGCCAAATTCAAAATGAATCAGTATCAACCTCACAGAAAAGAAAGGTCAATTTATAACATGGAAGCCATGCTCCATGCTATTGAATTACCACCATCACCCCAACCGTGGGATGATTTTTTGGATTTCTCTAGAATGAAGCCACCGGGCAATTTCTGGACTGTGAGATGCCGCATCAGTAGAAATTGCATCGCTCCGTCTCGTTTCAAAGGGAACTACATGGCAATATGGTTCTTTGCAATTACCTTTGCTGGACTATTTATGAACTGTTGGTATTTTTTGATATCCCTTGGATTCTTGTCTGGGTTTTGGACTTTACTTTGCATTTCCACCATAAACCCTGAATACTTGTACGCAAGAAGTCTAGGAATCAATGTGAAGATGAGAAAATACAATGGTATCGCAAATCAGAGGGTGAGTTTAGTTCTAGAAAATCCAAACTCGCAATTCGTAAGGAAGGCATTCGTATGCGAAATATTAAAATTTCTCACGATCTCCTCCCAGCATATTGTGCTCGCTGCACTTGGACATTTGGGGATGCTAATTATTGGAATACTTATAAGAATATACATGATTTCCCTCTTGGTTGGATTCATAATATTTGCACATGCGATTTCACGACCAGTTGCTTTGGAACTCATGAGAAAGAAAGTGCCTAAGGTTCTTGCAAAGGATGGGTTCCTTGATGAAGCAGATCCTGATTGCAATGACGAAGACGGCGAAGAGGAAACCCTGGTATTCTCAGTGGATACGCACATGCCTGTTAGCAGTCATCGGCCCAAGAAGAGTACGGATATCAGTAATACGGAGAGAAACCACCGGTCCTGTAAGCGAAGGAAGTCAAATCTGATTGTGCCAATGGCTAAAGAAGAAGTGGGAAAAGAAATAAGATGATTCAATGATGGTAAACATTGAGTGATAAAAAAGATAACATGAACCATGCATTGACATTTGACATTGTGTTCACTTTTGTGTGCAACTATTTTATGTAGTATTGGTTCGTATTGTTGTGCTTTCTACTTTTTGCACGAACGGATGTTTGAAATTTGAAACAAGGTTTGAAATTCCTCTCATCCTCTCCCCTTCCTTTTTGTCTTTTTCTACCCTCTCATCCTTCCGACTTGAAGTGCCGCCAATGCTTCTTTTTGCCCTCTCTGTGACAGTCGACAGGAGATAAGAGGTACCGGTATTCGAGGGTATTCGGTATTGCATTGCATATTGCATACTGCATACCGTACCTTTGGCGGAAAATCAAGACTACCTGTCACTCCTTTTACTGTTGCACGGTGTTCACAGGACATATATTGTCCACACCTGATTGATATTCTCCATTTCCTTGCGAATTCCCACAATTGCATAGTAAGTAGTTGGCAACAACCAAAATATACAGCACCTCTATCAATGAATCAATCAAATAGTAATTAAACTGAATTCTCGCAACTCTTCACTCGTTCAACCTCCTCTTCACTAGAAATCAATCATCATGGACAAAGGTAAACAAATAAACAAGAAACCGTCACCTCTTCGCAGATCCAAACGATCAAGATCGACGGCATCCTCCAAGCAATCGCCGGTGGTAGATCTATTTCCTTCACCAGGAAGGAAACGCCAACGGAAACCTTCACAAAAGGCAGAGGAGTCTCGTGCTGGACAAGATGAAAAGGCACTGAAGGAAGTCATTCGACCAAAGAGAAAAAATCACCGAAAGAAGCAAATCGCAGATATCGAAAGTCAGAGTCAATCTCAATCAATGGATAAATCCAAAGATAGCAGTTTAGATGACCTTGATATGGTATGTTGTCTTTGCCACTGTACTGTTGATTATAGCGATATGGATCAATTCAATTGGCCTCAAGAGGAAACTGATAGCGACAGTGACGAAGGATCTTCAGAAGAATTGTCTGTAAGTAGTAGCGATACAGCCAGTAACGGGGAGGAGGATACCAATGCCGATAAGAAGGATCACAACAAAAGGGTCGATGGTAGAAACCATCAAGAAAACAAGACCCACAATCATGACACCAAAAAGAAAAGTGATTCTCAATTATCTGAAACGAAGGCGAGTTCCTTTGCCAGTAGAGAGAAAGAATCTTTGACAACCCAGTCACTGCCAAACCATGACGAGTCATCGGAAGAATCTGACTTTTATGGAGTCAAGCTACCCAATAGTTTGCATGATCCAAATAATGCATTGTTGATTTGTGATGGTGCCGGATGCAATCGATGCTTTCATCAAAGATGTCATTTCATCCCCGTGTTGTCTGTCCCGCGCAGGAATTGGTATTGTCTGATTTGTGAATACAAGGCGAAGAGAATTGCTGCCAAGAAGGGAAAGCGTGGGAGAACACCTAAATCATCAAAAATAGATGCTGGTGAAATGTTCGAAGGAATGAAATTACAGAAAACGGAAGCACCCACAATTGCCGATCTCGATAATATATACCGTGTTGTAAGGAGACCAACGATTCCCGTAACAGGGACCATTTCTGCAGTTTTTACTGCAATGAATGGTGCCGCAAATGCCAGAGCAGCATCAAATACACCATTGAAGATGGATCAAGCTATGCAAGAGGAAATTATTGCAATGGAACAAAGGTTTGAACATCATTCTGCACAACTGAAGGCCGAGCTAATTAGGAAAGGTAGCCAGCACCTTGTCAAGACAATAGATCACAACCTCTCTAGTATTCGACTATGTCAAAATTCAATCCGTGCTCTTATAGAAACGAACAATAGAGCTAGAAAAGCGCTGATAGAAAAATATAACAAAATTCACCAACTTCCTCAAGAGCTAGTCCAAAATGTGATGCGTTTGGCTCGGTGCAAGTTGAAACTTCGCGAGGTAATGCATACGCTACAATACGTCATTCGTAACAAAGACGATAGGAGTGAATTATTGGAATGGTTTATGAGGGCAAAAAGTGAAGGAAGATTTACCCCTGCAAAAATATGCCAAAAAGACCCGCCAGTGCCATCAATGATTTCATTGGAAATTCATAAATCTGATGGGATTGTCAAACAGGCTGCAATTGGAATTGATATCATTCTGCTTGAAACAAAGCTATTTGCAGGAGATCCCAGTAGGAAGGAGCCACGATTTGATATCAAAGATTATGACGCCGATGCCGATGATGAAAGTGAAGAAGAGGATCCAACAAATAGTATCAAATGTTGCATATGCTTCAGTGGACACGTGGAGGAAGAAGACGATGTGATCATGTGTGACGGAGAGCATTGTTTTCGTGCACTGCATATGAAATGCTGTGCACCACATGTCACACAAAAAAACCTAGACGAGGATACATATGGCGTTTGGTTCTGCCCTTATTGCGTTTGCTTTGCCAAAACGCTACATTACACGCAGACCGAATATGAAGGCTTTGACATTGACGAAGATGCGTCAGTAAAATCGTGGGAAAAGGTAGAAGCTGTATTTCCAGAAGCCCAAACTCAAATCAAAGCCGCAGAGAAATGGAAGCTAGGGAAGCGCAATGAGAATTCGGATAAAGTCCTTGCTGAGATGCTTGGGATCGAAATAGCGACAGTTCCGAGCATCAATGATGTTGTTGGTGAAGTTAATAGTAACGGCGGCGATGACGATGATGATGATGATGATGACGAAAGTGAATTCGGTTCTGACGCTGGAAGTGATGGTTCTTCGAAATCAAACGCGAGCGACGACTCTGGGGCAAGCGTAGATTGGGGTGTTAAGAAATCAGAAGTTTCTGCATTGTCGTGCTCCGAAAGTGAATCTGATGGTGAGGAAGAGAGTATGGAAACAGACCAATTAGCGAGAAAGAGCAAGAGGCTTAGGAAAAACAATAGTCAAGATTATGATAATTCTGATTCGTCAAAACAGTCACCTAAAGATGTCGGCGCCATGTCTAAGGCAAATATTGTTCGAGGCAAGAGAAGCCGTGCCAAAGTTGATTACAATAGTCTCAACGATTCCATGTTTGGCCCTGGTAAAGCAATTGCGGTTGATGACGAGGAAGAATATCAATTTGTGATGAAAAAGAGTCGCAAGCGTGATTCTGAAAATGATGATTCTGAATCTGAAAATGAGATTGATAATTCTCATAGCGATGATTCGAGCAATAATGGCAATGAGAAGAAGAACGTAAATCAAGCAGACAAAAAATACAATGTCGTCAACACGTAGAACTAGCAAAACCTCTGCCTTGAGCCTTGAGTAACAAACCATCTTCGGTTCAAAACATCCAAGACCAAGAATCGAAAATGAAAGGGATGTTCTAGACACCAATGTCGCCATCATAATCATTTACCATCCACACTAATATTAAATCTAATATTTGTATGATAGAAAGTTAAATCTCTTCAATACTTTGGCATACTAGTATCGACATCTTTCCGCCACTTCATGATGCCACCATTAAGATTGTAAAGCCTATCGGGGTCAACTCCCAAACTAATCAACCTTTTACACGCATTTTTACCTCGAATGCCTGCTTTGCAATAGACCAAAACATCTCCAGCAGTAGGAATCTGATCAAGTCTAACCGTTCTATGTGGCGATACAACATCTGTAAAAGGGAGAGCGACAATATCATTTTCAGTCTGCAATCTCACATCCAGCACCCAGGGCGACCAACCATTTCTGAACTTCTCTAGGGTATCCTTTGGATCAATATTTCTGAATTCAGGCTCGACCTCTGCAGCATCACTTTCAGCTTCGTCCATTGTTCTACCTCCCTTCGCAGTGGCGTTATCGGTAGCATCGCCAGCTGGAGTAGTTACAGGCGCACTTGGTCCAGCACAGAAACCTTGATAGTCAATGAGTTCTCGAATTTCAGTCCTATTTTGCAACTTTTGCAGCCCTGCTTCTGTAAATCTCATTTCAAGCGCATCAAAGATCAATATCCTACCAACCAACAACCCCTTTTCTTTCCCTAGAATGATCTTGAGCACTTCCGTCGCTTGCAAACACCCCATCGTTCCAGGTAGTACACCTAACACACCTCCCTCTGCACAACTGGGTACATCTCCCGGTGGAGGTGGTAGAGGCATCATGTCCCTATATGTCGGTCCACCTTTATAATTAAAGACAGACATTTGTCCTTCGAATGCAAGAATAGCAGAATACACCCAAGGTATTTGATGGATATCACATGCATCGTTGATCAAATACTTTGTAGGGAAATTATCACTTCCATCCACGACAACATCCCATTTAATAGTTTCTCCCTCTGCTGTCATTCCAAATCCATCACCAAGGATCCTCATGGCTGTTGCCGAAGTGAATTCCTCCTCATATACCCTTACATTGACATTCGGATTGATATCCTCAATCCTAAGTTTGGCGGATAGGCATTTGGATACGCCCACTGTAGACGTTCCATGGATGATTTGACGTTGCAAATTTGAATGATCCACGACATCTGCGTCTACGACACCAATGTGTCCCACACCCGCAGCAGCGAGATAAAGGAGGCAGGGAGAACCCAGCCCCCCTGCGCCAATGACTAGGACCGAGGCATTTTTAAGGTCAGTTTGTCCTTTCATGCCAACATCACTGAGTACCAAGTGTCGGCTATATCGGGATATTTCATCGTTTGTGAGAGCTTCCTGGGCCCTCGCATTTTGGGCTAAATTGGTACTACTACTACTACTGTTGGAGCGGCGTGGTTTGAATGTAGTTATTGTTGGTTGAGTCATGAAGCCTGAAGAAAATGAAGACATGACTGCCATCCATAAAAGTGATGCTATGGCTGTTTGAAAGAACATCATAAAATATTATGGTGAAGTGATATTCAACGTGATGCAAGGAGATTCTTTGGTGTACTAGTCGCCTACAATAAGAGTTGTTGTTGTTTGAAAGTGGAAGGTGCAGGAAAGGTGAAAGGCTTTTGTGGTTTGTGGTGATGTATTTTAGTATTTTGGATACGAAGCAGTGTCAAACGTAAATTGCAAAATGGCTGTGACTTTTGTTAGCAAATGTTATCGAAGTGATGGATACGATAATGGGACTCCCAACATCGACGACTGACTGTTAGGATACAGGTTAGGAGATTATCTAGGTGGATTCTCCTCCACTCGAAATTTCTCTCGCATTGCAACTTGCTTGCACCAACATAGACCACCATCATCTTCAACCTTCAACAACCCCTCCCCACCCATCTTTATCTACTAACAGCATCTACTCCAACAAAATAAATGGAAGAAGGATCATGACGGAATCCGAAATTGCCATCCAACAACCAAAAAATGAAGTTCACAGAATACACATTGGAGGCGTTCAGCCTCCGAATCTCACCGTGAAAATGGTGCAAAAACGATTGAAAACAACTCTTCCCGAAATCGAATTCCTTTCCTTTGACGAGAGCGAAGCCTTCACCAATCCATTGGGAAAAGGAACGCAGATTTTCTTTTATGCCAATATCATATTGAAGAGTGACGTGCCAGGATCATCATCTTCATCTGCTGTCGATATGGTGGCGAAAATGTATAATAATGTCAAATGGAAAGGATGCACGCTTCGCGTAAAAAAAGCTCGCGTGCACTTTTTACAAAGATTGGAAATGGAACGAAGAGATGAAAAAGCTGCGGTAGAAGCCAAAGCGAAGATGCTCTTAGAAATGCAAGAAAAACAGAGAGAATTGGACAAGCTTGCTGAAATTACTCCCTTGGTCAGAAAGACGAAACGCCACTTGAGAATGCGAAAGCAGTTTGGCGAAGAAGCATATCTTGTCGATACCAAACCGATTGTGACAAATACGCAAAAGCATGTGCATCTTTCTCTCAAGAAACAGAGAGAGAAACGGAAGAAACATTTGGATATTTTAATCATGTCCAGGCGAAAGAAAAAGAACCAAGATCTCGATATTGAGGAGTTGAAGAAGACTGAGAAGAATCTATCCTTGCAGAGTAAGCCGTTCTTGAATAGGGCGATTCATATTCAGTTCAATGAGGAAAATATGGAGAGATTGGTGCATAGTAGTATCATATACAGCGATGATGATGATGATGATAGACAGAAAGGTATCGTCAAAAAGGATTTTGTTGGGAATTCAGTGAGTGATGATGAATCTTCTGTTCCATCTTCGAGTGATGAAGAAAGCACTGATGATGCTTTACATGACAACCAAAAACGCAAGCTTGATAAGGATGAGGAGTATGGTTGGTCTGATGATGGAGATGATAATGCAACGAATCCGAAACCTGTACTCGTGGATAAAGACACACAGAAAGAAGTAGATCATGAAAAGAAAGAGACTCGGACAACAAAGGTCATAGAAACCATTGGTCAGATTTTTGATTCACCACCAGTTAATGACGACGCCAGCACCGAAGAAGAAGGAAATGGATACGTTTGGTCAGACTCCGACAGTGATAGCGATGGCTCTGAAACGAATTACGAATTCAAATACTTTGATTACAATGAATCTAAACATGACGATCTTGACGAATTCGCTTCTGAGTTCAAAGACAACGCCTTCAGCTCCTTGAAGTATGGTGAAATTACATTTGCGGACGAAAATGATCCAGACTTTGAAGAAGATCCCTTCTCGTTGAGAGATGATGTAACAGCAAACATGCATATAATGACGAAGCTTTTTCCGGAGCTATTAGGCTCGAAGCCAGAAGAATTTGACGAGCAAGGAGGCAAGGCTAAAACGGAAGCACCTGTTGGCTGGGACTCATCCGGTTTGATGCAGAGGTATGATCCGACTGCGGTGACAGCAACGACATACGAGGTTAAGACCAAGTTTGAAGAGTCAGTGCAAGAAAATACTATCAAGGATTCTTCTCAATCTAGGGATACTGAAAAAGAAGAGGAGGGTTCTTCTAGTTCTCAAGTATCCAGCGAATCCAATACTACCGATCAAGATTTCTCTGAAGAAGAAGATGATTCAAAAGTGGAAGAGGATAAGCAGATACCAACAACACAACAGATATATGAACAAAAGAAGCTTGAAACTATTTTTCAACAGGATCGTACAAGCAAAGGAACAACTGGCTTTCAGTTTAGCTCTCTTTTTGACCAGTCCGACGTAGCTAGCAAGCCTCAAAGAGAAATTGACTCGGGTTCTTTCTCGTTCGGTTTCATGCCCAACGCAACTGCAAAGAGTACTATCGGTGCAGAAATGGGCGTTGATGTGAAAACGAATGAGGACTCGTCCACACATGAACGAACTTTGAATAAGACAAGTGAAGAAACTGCAGGTACAAATTCTCAGGACGATCTTCCAAAGCTAAAAATGCGCCGAGGTATGGCATTTAGCAAATCAGAGCTGGAAGTATACACAACAGACTTTTTCAATGCAAATGAGGGTATTCAAGCAATTTTGGATAGTTTGGAAGATCCTAAGAATGCTGAAGTTGATCAAGAGAGATGGGAAGAAGAACGGAAGACATTGACGTTGGATTGGAAACGTAAACAGAACCAAGCTGTTGCTCAAAAGAAGAAGAGAATCAAAATCAGGTAGTATTGCGCAATAAGCAGAACTATCTGTATTTCTTGTACCTTGGGTATCACTTGATATTGGTTTAATACATTTCCTCGAACGAAAGGTTTCAACTCCTGAGTGGTCAATGGTTTATAACATTTTAAAACTGAAATAATGAACACATTTCTCTACTTTCTCTTTGAATTGCATTGATCGAAATTATATTTATCCTTCAGTCTGAAACCATCTGAGGCATACATTCCAGTCACAAAAATTCTAACCCACACTTCCAAAGAGTGAGGAATCTCACTAAGAATAACTGTATTTCTTAGCATGAGATATTGCCCATAGCCTGAAGCTCAACTTTACTAAGTTTCTGTGCGAAACGGAGGCTGCATGTCGTCTCTTGATAATGCTCCGCAAGTGGATTGCAGCATACAATAGCCAACGTCTTCGAGTCTCCACCGAGCGAATTCCGGAGGAGATATGTTAGTTTAGACTCACGGAATGGCACATGAGAGCTTTTTTGTTGGAGCTTCTCAATTACATTTGATAGGGTACTGAGAGACTTGTTAATGTGCTGTGTCTCTTTCAAAGTACTGCCTACCGACTGACTCTTGCTCAGCCTCTCACTGCCAGCCAAATCACAAATGTGAAGCTTGCTTTTTCTTTCTCCAGAAGCGCTTTTAACACTAAAGTTCATTGTACAAATCAAGTGTGATCTAGAACTTTCCTCGTTTGACTTCGTCGCTTTGACACATCGACGTTTTTGAGCAGTCGCGAGAACCTTAGATACCTCATCTTCAGATGCTACTAGATGCACCGTATTCCCAATTGACTCGTTGGAATTCACAAAAATATTCAAATTCTTACATCCTGTCGCATCCTCCTTTGAAACAAGATCCTTGACTTGTTCGTTGTATACCTCAAGTAATTCTACTGATATTTCCACCGTAGTTTTTCCTTGTGACGTCTGCTCCAACATACGTTTCGCATCAAATAGCTTCTTGACAGCTTGGGTAACAATCCCTCTGCTTTCACTACTTCCCCCACCGAGCATGGTGTATGTTTTACCACTGCCAGTCTGACCATACGCAAAGACACACACATTGTATCCGTCTACTGCACTTTGAATAAGAGGTTCAGTAGCCTCCCACACGTCATCTTGATCGTTTCTCGGACTAAACACATTGTCAAATCCAAACTTCATCCTCTTTTTTCTCTGGCTAAGACCGCCTCGATCCTTTGGAGGCTCAGTGGCCACAATGAACCTTTTGGTGAGGTCATCTCCAACTTTCATAGACGAGGATGTGGCTTTCGTATCTTTATCAAAGATTGAAGGAAAGCTGAACGGCGAAGTTGATGCTTTTGCTTTTGCTTCCTCATTGGGAATACAAGGTCGCACCCTTACAAACACTCGAATATTCCCACTAAGCTGAATTACCTTGTTGTGGAGGCTGCATCTCACCTCCTCTAGGAGTATAATTCGTTGAAACCATTCGCTCTCTCTTGCGTCAAAACTTATCATTCTGTTCTCCTTTTCTTGAATGATGGACGTTGCCAAGGCAAGCTTACTCTGCAATTCAATTTCACGATAATTAAATTCTTCTTCCGAAATAGTAAGAGCAGACTCCATTTCATTACACTGAAGAAGATAACAAATGGTGAGAATGGCAATAGATTCAATAGCATTATTGCATCTTTCTGGCTTGCAGAATAAAACTCTCTCTTACCTCGGATTTAGTTTTGACCACTTTGTTTGTAAGTGCTTGTATTTTAGTCTCGAAACTTTCAAGTTTTGAAGTCAGCATGACTAATTCATCCTTACAAGCTTGATTTTCGTCGAGAACCTTTGCCATCTCCGATTCTAGTTTCAAGTTTTTGCCTTCAGATGTCCCCAATTTGTCTTTACTAATAATAATCTCATTGTCGAGCTCTGCGCACTTTACTTCGGTCTGAACCAGAGTTCTTTGGACGTCTGCAATCTGCTTGTCAAGATCGTCAATTTGTTCTTGACCAATTGCTCCAAGGTTCGATTTGATTTCTTCTGTATGTTGCTGAAGTTCAGCGAGCCTTGACTTAGTATCCACAAGCTGACTTTGTGCTGTTTGAGCTGCAGACATTGCTGCGTCCTTCTCCTCTTTCAAGTTCCTCACACATTCATTAACCTCAATTTTCAAAACTTCATGTTCATCTAAATCTTTCTTGGCAACATTGAGTGCATTTTTGTGCATCTCAGCCTGAGATTTGATTATATTCTCTCTTTCTGCGAGTAATTGCTGAAGACGCACAATTTCACGTTCCATCTCTTGCAAACGAATTCCGTGTTCACTATCAAGCTGTTTGCCGTGTTGCTCTGACTTAAAGTATCCCAACTGTTGGCCTATTCCTTCCACGCGAAATTCCATGGCCTTCCATTCTTTGCTGTACATTACTTCAGGTGATTCCAAGAACTGGAGTTTTCCTTCCAGCTTTGCATTGTCAATGATGTATCTTTGGCTTTTGGTTTCCCACTTGACATTTGCCTCATCAAATTTATCCTGGAGCTTGTTGAAATTGGCGTTTACCATTCTATTCTCTGCTTTCAGTGCGGCATTTTCTTTATCCAACTCATGTAAATGAACTTGCATCTCCTCTACTTGGGCAGAATTCAAAGTGATTCCACTATTGATAGACGAAGCTCTAGACATAGGACGATAATTGGTAGTCCCAACAGGAATCTCTGCTTCTGGGCTCAACTGTAGGCAAAATTGATTGTCGCCAACATCGATTTTCTTCTTGGCAGAACCAGCACCTGGCGAGAGAAAGTATACATCGCCCTCATGAAGACGCTTCTGCTTCAGCCTTTCATCTCTCTCCTTCTCTTGCTGCAACTCTATCTTGCGAACCTGTCTTGGGTCTGAAGGTGAAAATTCCATCTGAAACAACCCCCTGTTGATATTGGAATTGTCCCCAGGAGATTCTAATGGACGAGGAGTCTGTTTCTTTGCAGACCTAGTTAACCGTGGACTCATTCCTCCTTCGCGTTCTTCAGCAACCTGGATTTCAAGGTGATGACAAGATACAACATGATTAGAAATGATATTGGAGTGATACACAGATTCGATGAATTATAATAATGTTTGAATTCAAGTCAGACGTACCTTCCAATAGGGCGTAGGACCGGGAGTGCGATTTTCCTTTTCGACGCAAGCCTCCTCCTTTTCTGCATCCTTGGTTTTGATAGGCGTCCCCTGTACAGGAGTCTTTTTACGAGACTTGATCGCAGGAGAACGATCGCTGACTGTTCTCTTCTTCGCATTCTTTTTTATGGGAGAGTTGGAAGTCTTCGCTTTGACAGTTTCTTGTTCTGTTTTCTTTGGAGACAGGTCGTCTTGTGTCGCGATTGCTGGCGCAGTAGCTATGCTTCTTCTAGTCCGTGGCATGGTGAAATGTATGAGAAAATTGAGCTAGCCAGTTGACAATGCAGAGGGTAAACAGGGATTGAAGGAAGAAGGGGGTTGTCGAAAAGTTTAGATCGAGTAAACAAAGTGGTGGAGGTTTTGGTGGTTTTTGTTGTTAGAAAGATGAAGAAGAGCACACATTAATTCTTGGCACAGATTTTGACTTTTGACCGTTGCTACGAAATTTAGCTCGTGATTGAGAAAGAAAGAGAAGAAGAAGTAGAAAGAGGAGGAGGACAAAAACGTCGAAACTACATAAAACAATTTATTCAGGAATTTATCTGAATTTATTTAAATTTAAAAAGTCATACCTGTACTTACCAGTAGCTTGAGCTAGCTTGCCTGTAGGTCCAAAAAGAAGCCTTTCCTATTTTGCCCATTGGTAACAAGTAACTCTCTAGTATCTCGAGAGGTAGTAACAAATACCAGCTAAAGTTTGATAGGAATGGAGGAGTCGATGATAACGTATTGCATTCCATTGCTACTTACGTAAGCGTCACTTTTCGAGTGGAGTTCGGAAGTCACGCTGGAAGCACGAACTTGAATGCTGTTCGTCCACTGACTGTCACAGCAAGTTGAAGAAGCTCAAAAGGATATTCACAATGTAGTCCACCATCAAACATCAGCTATCATTATTGGTGCATTCAAAGTACAAATCTTCAAAACTCTATTATTTTAACAGTTGCATCTAAAAGATTTGTTATGAAAATCACCTCACTCAACCAAAAGCGCCCGAATTGTATTTTAGAAGAAAAAGTAAAGCAATTTCTTTGAAAAACATTTGTAGCTGAAAATCATCATCATATTCTCGACTGCTACTCGGGTGTCTTCAAGTTGCACGAGGCGTTAAGCATTCTCGATTTCCATCAACTGCTTGATACCTTCATAAAGCATTCCAATGATTTCGCTTTCTTTAATGAACAAACGAGATGATGGAGAAATATCAACAGTGCCATCCGCACCTATTGGGGTGTGTTCTCCACCTGTACCGCGGACAGAGAGGCCCAAAGGCTTGCAGACCTCCTTCGCCCTTTTATCTGTTCCATCAGCAGTAAGTTGAGGGATCTTGACATGTACGGATGCACGCATACCAGTGCCAAGATTCGAGGGGCACGAGGTAATGTAGCCATAATTCTCGTCCTTCGCAAACTTGATTCCATCAATGCCCTGGACGGTCAAGAGCATCTCGTTGAGATTAGAAAAGACATCAAGGAGATTACTTCCTTTTTTCATGCACATGATACGGAGTTGATCCTCTTCTCCGAACCAAATGATGCGCATCTTGTCATCAGATTGCCAACATCCTCTTCCGTAAGGCCAATCATTTGATATCCCAGCACTGTTGAGAAATGGATCAGCTGCCATGTCTTTGAACATTACATGATCATTGACAAGAACCTTGTATTCGTCGTCGGTGATCAAGTTTGTATTTACACCCTTATCTCCAAAGTCTGGAGACAAGGAATGAACCTTTCCTCCGTACTTTGCGATCAAGTCGTCAAAAGCAGGAAGCATTCGAACCTCAAATTTGATTCGTTCCTGCTTGGTCATATTTCCAGGAAGGTTGAATCCAACTAGATTCCTCCCAACTCTCACACGCATGGATAACTCATCCTGACCCAACTCCTTCACATCGTAGCTGACATCGCCAGTGTTCCAGTCTGTAATGTGTTTCTTCTCACCAGTTTCATCTCCATGATAATCGCGAACAACTTTGTCAAAGAACCCACCAAACTTAGTGTAATCCTCAGGTTGCATTGCATAACATCCAAGGCCAGAGTCAGGGTTATCAAGGCCAGTTTTGATACACTTGTAAAAGGTTGCACCGTCCTCATCAGACAAGTTCATGCCTTCATCAGTACTCAAGTACTCAACTGTGTACTTGCAAGCTCTGTTCCCGGGGTTATCCTGAAGGATATCGTGGCACTGCTTGATAACTTCATCCTTTAGAGTTACCCATGATTGATTCTTCATTTCGATGGAAGTGGTTGTCATTATGTGAAATATGTGATTTGATCTTGTCCTTTACAAAAAGTGGATTTCATGGTTAAGCTGTTGTGGTATTTTTGCAAATATGTTGTGATTCTGGTCATCTTTGTGAATGCTGTCAACGAAATCTCGAGGAAATTTGATCTCTAATCAACCATCCAATTGATGCATATTCGAACGGCAATATTGATAGATCATCAACATCAACGTAGTTTGGAAACATTTGCTTCGAGGGAAGCTGAGTTTTTCCACCGCAACGATTGACACTTCTATTCACAGAGCTATGGACGTCATGCGAGACAGTATTGATGCTCGCAGCATATGAAATGGTCAGATCTCTATACGATTAGACATGTCGTTGACGCATGTCCATTTTTGCATGCATTAACTGAAGCACACCTTGCAATTCAAAATGTTGTCTTGCATTGGTTTCATACATATTCAATGACAACAGGCGTCCACTCAGATCGTTATCACTGGAGTCATGCATTCAGATCTGCTACCGGCATGCACTAACTCAATAGCACATTTCATTCTTTCTAAAAAACAGTGCGATGCCGTTTAATACCAGCGCTACCAATGCGCTTCAATTGCTTCTCATAATCCCGATCGTTCGCCTTGCTCAAACACAACCGATCGGGCTCACCAGTTTCTGTCTCGCGAGGGCTACCATCGAGCGCCACGTGACCAAACGCTGCTGCACCACGATACGTGCTATTTCTAGCCCACACGATGAGATTAATACGTTCTCCATTGGCGATGTCATCGGCACCATGCCTATGCCGCCCAAGGTGTAATATGGCCTGTCCCTTGGTGTGGCTATAAATGTGACTTGAAGCCCGATGGTTGCGATCCCCAAATCGGCCACAGAACCGCAAACCACCACTTGTGAAGTTATCTCGACCAAGGCAGACGTTCAATGTAGCTTCGGAAGCATCATGGTGCATATCGAGTCCCTTGTTACCATCCTCGTCTTTTTTCTTGCTGCCATCAGTGTCTTTGTTATCATTATCACCCTCATTTCGATATCTGACAACAAAGGAATGATGATGGTCTAACGCGCACGTGATAATTTCGTCTGGATACAACGCTTCGCACATAGGAGCAATCAATGTATCCACAATCTCCGTCATGAATGGTTCGAAACCGATATCGTTCACGACAAGGCCCAAACGGTTCATAGTATTGGGTCTTCGACATGGAAGTTTTGTGGACTCGAATGAATCAATTTCTTTAATAAGCAAATCACAGAATTCTGAAGTAAAGAGAGGAAAGGCATAAATACCAGGTCCTACTTCGGTGACGAGGCTCTTCCAGTCCAACAAACAACTTTCTAAGGATGTGTTCGGGGTGTTCTCGTCAAAGCACAGCCGTAGTGGGGGCACAATCCACTCAGGGAGAATATGACGGGTCATCGCTGGCTGATGTGTGAGCAAAGAGGCTTCACCTCTTGCTGTCATCGTATGTGCGTACTCTC
>Ga0306864_1000572_pt1 | contig 16684 bp, 17 predicted proteins | sample AntRauTorckE5430_FD_190448 | JGI IMG/M metagenome (GOLD analysis project Ga0306864, IMG submission 190448) | Saline lake microbial communities from Rauer Islands, Antarctica - Metagenome Torckler E5 #430 (v2) (version 2) | ecosystem: Environmental > Aquatic > Non-marine Saline and Alkaline >...
TCGTCAGATGGTAAGGCACTTGGCTCGTCCGATGGAAGCACCGATGGCTCGTCCGATGGTAACACACTTGGCTCGTCCGATGGTAAGACACTTGGCTCGTCTGATACAGTTGGTGCTCTTGTAGGCCCTTGGGCCAATGTACTTGTCGGATATGCCAATGTCATCATCATGATCAATACCGTTTTAACCTTTTGTGATGTTTTCTTCATTATAGTAGTGCTCCAATTTGTTATTCTCCTTGATTGTTCTTTACTTGTTTTTTGTTTTTGTGTGTACTTACAACAGTGTTATTGTTTCTTTTATCCAAAGTTTTAAAAAATGGTCGTTTTTTTTCTCTTTTTGTTAATTGAAACGTCTTGGTACAGTTTTTGTATTGTTGTGGCACCAACCGGAGTAACAATCGAGTCCCAGATTGTTTTGAGCAACCAATTACTTCTTGTGTTAATTGAAAGTTTTGGCACAGTTTTTGTATTGTTTTTTGGTCATCATTGTCCGTTGGAGTATCAGCAATGCCTAGATTTTTATGAGCAGTCATTTTCAAGAATTCTGATGACTCGTTATTGTATGGCCGGTTATTGTTTTCTCTTTTTTTTCGACGGTCCTCTCCCGTTTGTTTTAGCTCTTCTCGTTCAAAAATATGAAATATGCAAGTCAAAGACATTACATTTCCACGATCATTCAGTCGGTTGTCGGTTTCGCATATACCAAAATCCTGAATAATCACAGATGAATACGCATCACGCATCACACATCAAGTATCACTTCAATGTCTTTTTCGTCGCCATGTTGCGCTATTCACGTACGAAAATCTTTAAGCACAAACAGTTGCAACCAGTTTTAAAGTTTGACTTCGCCTTTGTCGAGAACTACTGTAGCTAGCATATGCCAGGACTAGAGTGTCCAAGGGATAGTTCTTTGAGCAACTGGATCCGTAGCTGGAACTTCAACAAGAAGCTCGTGACAACACTTCAATTGTTGACGCGTAAAGAAATTATGTAGGATTCTACTGGCGGAAGTTTGGCAATTGAATCAACCGTGGCAAGATAACCACCACTCGTCGAAGGAAGGGGAAGGCACAAAGACGTCCGACATACAACCAAATGATGCAAGGAAGGTATTGCATCTTTTCATTTTCCAAAAGTGAACCAAAATTATTTTTTAGACGTGCTAGAGGATGGTACTTTTCACTTGATTGGAATCATCTTCACGTAGCACGCACAAGTATCGTGATCAGCTGTTCTGATGGGCGGACGTACCATAAATGTAGCCTTCATCGAGGACAAGGTTTATGTTTTGGTGATCGGGACGGATACAGATGAGTATGACTCATCAAGTGCCATCGTCAGTCACTACGAGACTTTAGACGAACACATTCACATCACAGGGCATGCAGGAAGGAATGGAAGCATTTTGAACATCTTGGGTTACGAATAATCAAGGTCTTTCGCCTACTACTACTGTGAAGGCATGCTTGACATCTTTTGTACCACCACAGAAGAATCTAGATTAAGTCGTAATAAAAAAATTTTAGGAGAGGAACGCGCACCTTTCTTCTTTCTTTCACCACAGATACTCGTATGGTTGAAACCTGTTGAAACACAAGCTTTATATCTTACGCATATCTTTTATCACAATTGCTGAGCCCTAATTTCAAGAAGGCCATTTAGGAAAATATACTTTCCACCAGGAAAAAGTCAATCTGTTCAACTTCAGAATAGAAGTCATCAATCATCAATGATCAATCATCAATGACATCAGATGATGAACAATCAGAACAATCAACACCTCTTGAGAACAACCGACCGGTACTTGCTACTGCTCCATTAGACACTCATTGCCGAATTAAAAAAAAATAGATAAAAATGAATCAACAAGGTATTGAAAAGAGATGGAGCCTTGAAAACAAATACGTGCTCGTCACAGGTGGCAGTAGGGGGATCGGCAATGGGGTAGTAAAAGCAACTCTCCAGCACAACCCAGCCAAAATCATTATCTGTTCTTATTCTCTCAAAGAGCTCAACAAGGCCATATCTTCAATCAACGATCCGAGGGTGACGGGGATAGAGTGCGATATCTCCACGGAAGAAGGAAGGAATCGTTTGGTGACATTTGTCTGCGATAATCTTCCAAGGCTCGATATTCTAGTAAACAATGTTGGCATCAATGTTCGTAAACCCATCACGGAACAGACGGATGAGGAATACTTCAGAATCATGAGGACAAACGTTGATTCTACGTATTTTCTATGTAAACATCTCTTGCCGCTATTGAAAGAGGCCGAGGGTGGCGCCTCAATTGTCAATGTTGCTTCTGCTGCTGGAGTGCAGAGCAGTGGAACGGGGGCAGCATATGGCATGAGCAAAGCGGCAATTATTCATTATTCAAAAATTTTGGCATGTGAGTGGGCGCAGTATAAGATTCGTGTCAATTGCGTTGCTCCTTGGATGTGTATGACACCCATGTTATTGGATGCTTTGAAAGGCGATGAAAGTCAGTTGGACAAGGTCTATGACTGGACACCAATGGGAAGAATTGCAGATATTCAAGAAATTGTCGATCCAATCATGTTTTTGATGATGGATGCTTCATCGTTTATCACTGGGCAATGCTTGGGTGTCGATGGAGGTTTGACGGCTCAGGGATTTCAGGGGTCTTGTGTCGAATAGGGTTCGTTCGAAGTACTCGTGCACAACAACAGTAGTCTAGCATGGACGCTTGAGAAAGTAAAGATTTTTTTTGCTATTAGATAATTATATTTTTTGTTGCGCCAATACGTGTAACTTTAGCTACTGCCGTTTCTTTGTTCTCCACCATGAGCAATGGCAGTCATGATTAAGGTCACAATTTCTCCCTTTTCAATGCAGCCTGATAAATCAACATTTAAGGAGGCCGCAAGTTGTCGAAGATTTCCTATACTTCTTTTTGCAAAAGATGGAAGTTCTATCTCAGTGGCTGCATGTCCATAGACTGGTTGCGGCACAGTATTTGTTGGTGTCATTACCTCCTCTTCAGATGACCAGATGTGTGCTTGTTGTTCTTCTTGATCGCTTTGATTTGGGGACGTGGATGTGTCTCCTCTATTATCTTCATCATCAGCATTATAATCTGCCTCGTCCAACCGATTTTCATTTGGCACTATCCCTATTTCCTTTTCACTGTCTTCTTTGGCGTTATCATTGCGATCGATGACTTTATCATTGCCATTACCATTGACGGCACTACGAATATCCAAATCTAACTTATGTCCATCACTTTCATCTGAAACTTCACCCTCATCACCAACCTCCATCCCAGTTGCACTAGTATCGGTAACAGAATTCATACTCGTACTCCTGGTAACAGAGTTACCATCTTCATCCACTCTTGCTCTTTTTGTCTCATCCGAATAAGCTTCGTCGCCATGATCAATCTTTTCTCCACCAAAAGAATATTCATTTCCATATGGATCCAGATAATCATTACGCGCACATGTGCTGTCCCCTTTATCCACCAAATTAGAACTATCTTTCTCAACCAAGACAATTCTTCCCGAACTAACGAAAATCTGCACCATATCCTCCTTCTCAACCACGTCCTTGCCATCGAAAAAGACTCCTGCATCCGCCATTGCTCTTTTTAACTGCCCTACTCCCATACTTCTCAAAATCTCAATACACTGATATTCTACCGGTTCCGGTGCTGCAATCAATATAATTTTCCCCGAGGCAATCAAGGCATCGACAAAATCCTTCTTTTCCCTTAGGGCCAGCATACTAATCGACAATTTGACACATGCTCCCTTCAATTCTTTGATGGACATGCGTTCTAATTCATACCTCGCATACCTCGGCTTCCGATTCTTCATCCTTTGTTTCCGCTCTCGTTCGTAAACAACGTTATCGGTAGGTAGTTCATATCGGCATTGGGGACAGGTACAATGCCGATTTAGCCATTCTGTGATACATCGTGGATGATATATATGGGCACATGGCAACCGCGTGACTTTATCGTTGAGGCAGTGTTCTTCGAAACAGATACAGCATTCTCGATTATTTTCATCTACTAGGTCTTCGGGAGTAACAGATACGGTGGGCAGTTGGCGGATGGCACGGGAGTCAGCAGGTGGTGCTGCTCGTGTGGGTGGTGCGGCTTCTTGATGTTGATTATGATGTTGTTGTGGTGGCGGTGCTTGGTTTTGCTGGAAGTTGGCTTGGAATTGTTGAGCGAATGCTTCAAATGGATTATTCACAGGCTGACGTTGTTGACTTGCATTGGTGTTAGTGTTATCAGTTCTATTATTATTATTATTGTCCGTACGGCTATTGCTGGTGCTGCTGTTATTATTGGCTGACGAGTTGTTGTTGGAATTAGCAGGAGTTGAAGTTTGTGCGGGTCTCGTTCTTGACTGCCGCTGTCGAGGGCGCCGATTATTCTGGAAGATATTGTTGAAGAATTGATGCATGGTCTTTATCGTGCATGAATTGTATTTATATGATCTTGATACCACACTTCTTGATGAAATGGCACAACTCCCTACTGCAGTATTAAAGCACTTCTTGATGCTGCACTAGATGTTTGCTCTAGCAGCTGTTGATCTAGAGATTCTAATGAACTATGTGATGTCTGTTTGATGTAGCAAATAATATGTTGTATTTAATCGCTCTCAACAATTAGTGTACTGAAAAAAGAAGTACTTAGAATAGGATAGGCATGATAGGCATCGTACATCGTACATCGTCCGGTAGGAATTGGGAATTGGTTGATGTTCTTTGTGCTGTCATCCTCAGTCATTTTCATTTAATGTCACAGTAAAGTGAAAAAGAAGAGAAAAGGAAGAAGAAACACATCTTGAATGAATTAGTTTTCGAGCACACTTTCTTTGTTCTACTATTTGATTGCGCCCTGTTCAAGTCTTTATTAATCCGCCATACTGTTCGCAGATTATTTCTTGATGAGATTGTTAACCACCAAATACGCGGATGCTGCTGCTGCTCCCAGTAGCTAGTCGCTAGTAGATGAGAGTCATCATCATCATCAGTACTGCTACCAGTAAAACAAGGTATTTACTACTTTTTGTATTTACCTATCGGTGCTTGAATCATTACTGAATAGGTACCATAGTTTGCTATGACTACAATCATGCATTATACGTATATACTCTACTCTATTAGAGTGCTAATTGCTACTCTGCTACTGCTATTATTGCTGTTTTTGTGTGCTTCAAAAAATAATGCCTTTCGGTGGGAAATTCAGTTCAAATTTAAAATCTTCTGGTGGGGGGGCAAACCCAACGACGATACACGTTTTCACCCAAACGACTAACGACAACAAAAGACAGAGGACAGATCGTGAAGGAGGAGCGAAGCAACAGATAAAACAACGAACAGCAATACAGCAACAAAAGTAGAAAGCCAAGCCCCCAAAAGACAGAGAATAGACAACATCCAATCATGAAGTTATCAAGAACCATCCTCCTTCTATCACAGATTGTGGCAACATGTCTAGCTACTCTATCCATCACGCTTGCACCCGAGGAAGAATTCTGCTTTGCATTTCGCACGCCAAAGGGTGAACCCAGTCACATCACGTAAGTAATTGTGTAACTAGCTTTGAGATCCAGATCCAATGATCGTCATTAGGAAGCGCCATCGTCATAATCAAGTTCGCAAATATTATCTGTACCTATCTCTGTACTTAGACCGGAATAATTAGCTGCAGCGCTTGGGATACACATCAATGCTGCAGACAATCACCTGTTTTCACGCGATGGTTTAATTCGGAATGGTCGTGAAGCCATTGTCCCATTCTCGTGAAAATAGTATCCACTCTTTTTCATACAATGCTGATGATGGTCATTATTTGATGTCTGAACTATACTCGAAATCCTGGCTCGTAAAAACTCTATGAAACTGAACATGCACTAATTTTATTTAAACGTCAAAAATGTCAAAAATTCTATAGCGGAAGTTATGACATGATGAATGACGAACTTCCAGCTGAACCCTTGACCGCCATCCTATTCGACTATGAAACTGAAAAAGTGTCATGGCACAACGCTTTCGGTAAATCTGAGGGACACTTTACCTTCACTGGATCCGGAAAGTTCCACTACTGCTTTGGTAATGGATCGGGAGGATACAAAACCGAAGACGAAAAAGATACTAGAGATAACAAAAAGCTACAAGGGCACCCATTGGACGATGATCATAATTATGATTATGAAAATTATGACGGAGAGCTTAGGACTATCGGATTTACTTTGAGAGTTCGTCCATTGGAGGGTACGGAGGCGGCTAGGTTGATGCAGGTCAATACGCAAGGTGATGAGAATGCTGCAGACATTCAGAATAATAGATTAATTGATTTGAGTACTAATTTGAGGGACAAAATGGAGCTACTGTTGGATCATCAGGAGTATATTAAGAAAAGGGAGGCGACGCATAGACATGTGGTGGAACAGACGTATACAATGGTAATGAAGTGGACTCTTTTGGAGACTTTTGTTCTGATTTGTGTGGCCGCTGCACAGGTCATGTATTTGAAGAGATTCTTTGAGACAAAGAGGTATCTCTAAACAGGGAGAGTATATGTATACTGGAACACTAAAAATGACAGGAGTGGAGAGAAGTATCGACATCGCGCTATGTGTTAATGCACAATTGACGCACAACACAACACAGTGTAATCTACTTAGTTACGAATATATCCCTCTCGCGATCTTCTACCGGATGGGTTAGTGCAAGAATAAACCATGAGCTGCAGCGCATTTGTTGGTTCATAGATTCGTACAGATTGTGTTGTTAAGCAATATTTTTTAATAACTCACTCAAAGTTTACTAGATTTAATCTCCTAATCTCATTTTTGGAAAACTGGGAGGCTTACATTTATAAAGGTCGTCCGACATTCACAGAGACGTTAACAGTGGCAGCGTAGTACTCAACTCTTCAGCGAAAGCACAAGATTTGCAATTCTTGCATCTGCAAGGTTTCTCACACGCGCAGGGCTTTCCCCAGAGCTGCTGACAACCTGGACGAAGGATTTCAGGTTCAGTATCGGTGGGGGTCTTATCCATCAAGTTTCCGTGCACTTCGCATGGGAAGCATTTGCAAGTCTCTTTTGAACAAGAGCATTCCTCTCCATGCTCCATTGCTGTGCACTGCACAATCTGTCTAGTGGTGGCAAAAGATGCTTCAACACTTTCAAGGCCCAAAGCACCTTTTCTTAAGGCTCGTCCGTAAAACTTTTTGAACTCTGGCTTCTTGTACATGTTCAACAAGAGAGAAGAACAAAGCACTGATAGGGATGAGAGAATCATTGCAACGGCAGCCATGAATGGAGGTAGAGCCAATTGTATCCAAGGGTAGAATGCACCTGCAGCAATTGGAATTGCCAGACAATTATATCCCAAAGCCCAGATGAAATTGAGCTTGATTCTTAAGAAAACCGCACGAGATAGATCAATGGCAAGGACGACATCTGATAGTTTTGATTCCATAAGCACGATTGCTCCAGTTTCAATGGCTACGTCAGTCCCAGCTCCAATAGCAATGCCAACGTCGCTCTGTGCCACTACCGTTGATGTTAAAAATTGAAATGTGCAGGTATTAGAAGTGATTGCAGTATGTGATTTGTTGTTGTGACACCTAGCAACTTACTCGCTGGCGAGTCATTGACACCATCTCCAATCATACCAACAATGTGCCCATCTTCTTGTAACTTTTTTATGCAATCTACCTTTCCTTCTGGTAAAACGCCAGCGATAACACAGGACGAAGCGATTCCAACATCCCGAGCAACAACTCTTGCAGTCCTTTCATTATCTCCGGTCAACATGTATACTTTAATGCCCATACCACCCAAAACGCGGACAACAAGAGAAGCATCGTCGCGGGCCTTGTCTATCAATCCAATGACAGCCTCTGATTTCCCATCTATTGATACCACAACCGCAGTCTCGCCAAGTTTTTCAAGATATTCCATAGCATCAAACGTTCCCGGCGAAATCGCAATCTGGTTAGCTTGCAGTCCTCTTCGATTACCAATATGGATTGCTTTACCTCCAACAGTACACTTTATCCCTGATCCAACTTCAGCGATGAAATCCTCTGCATCTTCGAGCGGAAACTGCTCGTTTGTTCCCATTCCCAGTTCACTAGCTTTACGAGTAATACCTGTGATGTAAAAATGTACGAAAAAGCAATTAGTTATTCGAGAGCCATGCAACTTCCTACTTTGGCTGAATAATACAAGTAATCAGAACACTACTCACCTCTCGAGAGTGGATGTTCACTTCCTTTTTCCGCAGCAGCAGCAATGCACAATATGTTCTTAATTCCAATATCATATGCTATGCTGTTCTCTTTTGAGGATTCGCGAATATGCAATTTGTTGTTCCCAATGCTTGTTTCTGAGAATGGCTTGGCGTCATCTCCAAAGAGAAATAGCGGTCGATCAGACAACAAGAGTACATGCTCCACTGTTGGCTCGCCTCTGGTGAGTGTTCCTGTCTTATCAAAAACGACGGCGGTGACTTTACTCGTCTTCTCTAACGCTTCCCCTCCCTTGATCAGCACTCCATGTTTCGCTCCTACTCCAGAGCCAACCATGACCTAGTGCACGCAAACAAATGTACGTGAGAAAGAAAACCAAACGGTAAGAAACGAAGTTGGGTTTTATTCACGTAATACTTACAGCTGTGGGTGTCGCCAGTCCTAACGCACAAGGACATGCTATGACAAGACATGAAATCGAAAAAAGAAGCGGTAGAGTCCAGTCATTCAAGCCTTCATCCGTGTAAGACCAACCATATTTCACACCATCTAGTGCGCCTGAATTCAGAAGTGATGCCCATAAAATGTATGTACAGATAGAAATACCAAATACAATTGGAACGAACCACGAGGAAATATAGTCCGCATATTCTTGAATGGGAGCTTTTGAAGACTGCGCTGACTCAATCAACTTTATGATTTTTGCCAGAGTTGAATCGTCACCTATCGAAGTTACGATTATACTGACAGTCCCGTCGGTATTGATGGTCCCTCCAATGACATTATCGTTGAGATTCTTTGTAACTGGTACCGACTCTCCCGTAATCATAGATTCATCAATAGTGGTAGACCCCCTTAACACAACGCCATCGGAAGGCACCTTCTCTCCAGGTCTAACAAGAAGAACATCGTTATACTGTAGCAAGGACAAAGGAATTTTCTCTTCCTCTAGTAGTTTACTTTCAGAACCTTCTTTATTGACTGTCCCGACCAATGTAGCTTCGTCAGGAGTCAATCTAGAAAGTTTAGAAATAGCTTTACTAGTCACAGCTTTCACTTTACATTCCAAGTACTTCCCAAGCAACACGAACATGATGAGCAAGGCAGAAGTCTCAAAGGCTTGCATGAGTCTCTCATCCATTGATGCATCTCTAGCCGCGTTGTACAAAACCACAAAAATGGAATATAAATAAGCGGCACTAGTTCCAGCAGCAATGAGAAATCCCATTCCTAAGTGCCTAGATTTAATGGAATAGTAAGCTTCTCGATAGAATCTCGACCCAGAGTAAAATTGTACTGGAGTCGTGAGCAGAAATGTCAGTAGCTCTTCCCAAGTTATATTCCAAAATGATTTAGAATGCAGAAAATCCTTTGCCTTTGGCACATGAACAAATACCATTGAAATAAATGCAACTGGGATTGCAAACATAGCGGCAAACCAGAACGAATTCTTCCACTTTAAGATCTCAGCCCGTCGTCGATTATCAGAACGGTCGAGCAGAGTTTGGTAGCTTTCCGCATCTGTCACAGACATTGTTCCACACCCCCCGACGGATATGACTTCATTTGATTCCTGGATCGAGGCCAATATTGTGCGAATGCCAATATCTTCAGCATCATACGTCATCTTTATCTCCTCGCCTTTCGTTCCACTTTGTGAATTTGCGCTCATGAAATGCGATTCGCTGACATGCTCAATTTTCTGCAATTGACGCAGCACTGCTAATGCATTCAATTCAACCTGAAGAATAACTGTTTTCATTCTATTGGCACCGGTTTGATGATTCTCAACATCCATATTTAAATCCGTGACTTCGGATTCAGCCATAAGTTCTGCTCCGAACCCGATTTCTTCAATGCAAGCAATGATCTCGTCAGCCATGCTTGCTCTTAGCTTCCCCGATCCATGAGAATATTCAAATTCAAGCTTTGGTTCTGGAAAAAGAGTGACAACAATGCTCTTCTCGAGAATAATAGTTGATGAATTGAAAGGATGGAATGATTTCACCGCTTCTTGAACAGATTGTGAACATGAAGAACACGTCAACCCATCTAATGCAAAAACTATCCTGTAAGCTCTTCTGTTCTGTTGAATAATCTGGTTAGGAATCATTTCAACTGCAACCTCTGACAAAAACTCTCCTTCAAAGCCAACGGCTTCAATGCAATGGATAACATCCTTTACTATGCTCGGATTCTTCAAGTCTTTCGGACAGAAATATCTGAAGCGTAGCTTGGGTTCTGGAAATAGTGTCACGTCGATGGAATCTTGGTCAACAAGTATGCTCTTGTCAGCAGGCGAATAGGATCGCATTGCCGACGAAAGTGCTTGCGTGCAGGATGAGCATGTCAAGCCCTCAACAGCAAAAGTGATTTCCATAGTGTGATGTGATTCGAACGGAGATTGCGCGCTTTCATTACTCATTGCTGCACTCGAGCGCTGGCTATGTTGACTATCTACGAACTTGATGTTTCTTGTTTGTAATACACTTAATATAAATCGTATGGTTCTATCTACTGAACAAATTGCTTTGATTATCTTTGCTTTGCTTTTCGTCGTGTTCTTTCGAAGGATTTGGATTTTTGGTAGAGTTGCAGTACTTTAGAGAAAAAGGTGTGAAGATGAACGAATGATACAAAACAAACAGCCTAAATGCTAAATGAGGAACATGCTACATGCTACATGAAGCGAGAAGCCTTAAAGGCTCTTTTTCAACCAAACAATTCCAAATATTGTTCTTAACGAGTTTTTTCAGGTTTCATTCCAGCTTCGTCAATGACAAAATAATAGTGGAGCATTCATTCAGGCAAGATAATCACCGAGCGCATCACAGTCAAGGGATAGATAGCCATTGTTGAAATATGGACAGTCTCTGTTGTTGAAAACGCAGGAAGGAGTGAAGATCCTAAATAGACTCGTTGCTTGTTGTTGTGAATTACCCATCACCATGTCGCATGGTATAGTATCGTAGTAGTAGCAGGCCATATTCAACATTATAAAGATACGAGCGATGATTCCAATCGTTGCATCATTCCAGAAGTCTTGTAGCCAAAAGTGCTGTTCGCTGCTGTTCCTTATCGAATGCAGCACCCATCATGATGGACTTCATTCCAAATGAATTGATGGACTTCATTCCAAATGAATCATTTTTGGAGAGGAATTCTTTGTGTGACCAACATTCATTTCATCCTTCATCCAACATAGATAACGACATGAAACACACCATCATGCATCCCTTTTGTTGAACTAGTTTGAACGCATCAAAGTTGTTGATGAACTCATACAAATATGTATCAGAATTGCTGAACTCATACAAAAAGATGTCAGGCTACTAAAAGCCACATGACATGTGCTAAGAAAGTCTGAACTCATTTAGAGTGCAAGCATGCCTATGCTCGAATGTGTGAAATACACATGGGACAAACAAATCAGCGAGTCTCTAGCTATAGCTCAAATAAAACATTTACTAATCAGTACAATTCTTCTTTTCTTTTTACTTTTACTCAACGGCACCTTAAAATTCAAGATCTCCACGAGCAACAGCTTCCGCACGCTCCTGCATGATATCCTTCTTAATTCCACGTCCCTTGGGAAGAGTAACCTGGGGCTGGTTTCCAGTTCCGACAGCGAACACGTTCACAAGACGGGTACAGAAAGAATTTCCCTTGGCATCAGTAATGGTAGCAATGGAAAATGATCCCTCGTGCTTCTCAATGTGCATGAGCTGTCCAATGCGTCCAGCATTGTGTCCCTTGGTGATCATGACCATGGCTCCAATCTCGAACTTGATGATATCGCTAGCCTTTCCGGTTGCAATGTCAATCTTGACGGTATCATTCGTCTTGATATCAGGATCGGGGTAACGGAGGGTACGTCCATCGTGGGTAACAGCAACGGGAATCTTGTTCGCGGTGATGTAAGTCTTCATGATCTTGCAGAGCTTGTAGGATCCCTCTTCCTTGGAAAGACGATGAAGGACGAAACGTCCCTTGGTATCAAAGAGAAGACGGAAGATATCTCCCGACTTCTCAAGTTCGACAACGTCCATGAATCCAGCAGGGAAGTTATGGTCAGTGCGAACCTTTCCGTCCACCTTGACACATCTCTCCATGCAGATCTGCATGCACTCCTTGTTGGTGAGGGCATACTTGAGCCTGTCACGGAGGACGACAGCGAGGGGAAGGCACTCGCGCTTCTTGTGGGGACCAGCTCCTGCCTTGGGTGCCCAGATTCCTCCCATCTTACCGAGACCCCATTGCTTGGGTGCGTTGATGCGCTTGAGATGTTTCTTGCTTCCGTTTGGCCTGGAATGTGGTAGAAGGGAGAGGTATATGGTGTGAGTAAATTGTTTGGAGGGCTGTGGACCAACTAGAGTCGTTCCACCGTGAGGTGTACTAGATTCATTATCGTTGCGCTTGCGCTAGTCCTAACCTATATGTCATAAGACCATCTCTCAAACTTATTGGTTAGCATGCGGCAGAGGGGCTTTCGATACTGTAATTTGAGAGAGAACATCCTGTTGGAGTACAGTAGTAGTACGGATACATATGTTGTTTTCCAGCATTAAACTAGTATAGTAACCTTCAATATTCCATGATACAGGACATTCCTCTCAAATCAGCAGCTAAATCTCTCATTTGCCTGCATGTGTCGGTGTTGAGCGGCAAGTGGTCGGCGCTTGTATTCGATTTTGCATCATAACAGTGTACGTACATCTTGATTAATTTCCTGTCGTGAAAGAGTAATGGTTAACAGAGAAGCAGGACACAGCGAGGGAGGAGGGACTTGCTTCCCCTTTGGATACTGTTGCAGCCGCGAAAAAAAAACAGTAAAAGGTAAAACATTTCTACGTAGAAAACATACCTGATCGTACGTAGGAGCTATAAATGGCCTCATATTTGAGAAACTCCATAGCGCACCATATCATTATCTTTTTTCATCAACAGGAAACTAAATCAAGCAATGTGAGTTGATGTGGTACCTCCATGGAAATGGAGTGATGCTGCCTGCTACACTTTTATCAGAAGCCTTCTACCCATGGCTGAACGAGGTTTGAGTGGATGATGATTCCTGCAGATGTGGGAAGTATCTCGTCAAGTTGGACGATACATACTTTTCCGCTGTCAGAAAGAACACCTAAGGTTTGCTGTCAAAAGTGAATCTGGTGTGATCATCTCATCCACTCACCCTTTGCAATGCCATGCGGAGAATAAGCCCATTATTATTTACACTAGACTTATACCTTTCTCCTTTTTAATTGCACCACATTTCAGATGGGACGTCTACATGCACCAGGAAAGGGGATCTCCAAGAGCGCTCAGCCATACAAGCGCACACCCCCCTCATGGCTCAAGATTTCCCCTGCTGACGTAGAGGAGCACGTCTGCAAGCTAGCGAAGAAGGGACTCACCCCCTCCCAGATCGGAGTCATCCTTCGTGATTCCAATGGTATCGCACAGGTCAAGTCCGTAACTGGACAGAAGATTGTTCGCATCCTCAAGGCAAACGGACTCGCACCTGAGATCCCTGAAGATCTTTACATGCTCATCAAGAAGGCTGTACAGGTTCGTAAGCATTTGGAACGCAATCGTAAGGATAAGGATTCCAAGTTTCGTTTGATTCTTATTGAGTCTCGTATCCACCGTTTGGCGAGATACTACCGTACCACCAGAAAGCTACCAGCGAACTGGAAGTATGAGTCTGCAACTGCTTCTACCATGGTAGCATAAGTTAAGAAACAAACAAACAAATGTAATGAAACAACTAGACTGTATTCCACTATTATTACGTAGACTGAAGAGTATTTTCATAACCCACACACACGTGAAACACGATTTATCTTATCCCGTCGCGTTGACTTGTGACAATAACATTGGTTGCCGATAGACTCATGATTCGTATTCGCATTTGATACCGTTTGATAGAAAATATATTGCATGTCATTACTTTAATGATGACTTTCAGAATATGTATATTAATTCATCCTATTGTATGCCTCTTTGAAGTCACGTATGAATGCCTCTAGTCTACTCATCCTCCAAAATATTGTTAATCGCTTCAGGCACATGAGATAAGAAAGCTACTTTCTTATCCACCAATTCTTCCGCAGCCTTGTTCATCATGAGTCTCCTTCTCAATTCCTTCTGAGGAGTAGTCGACCATTCAGGTAGCTTATCGGAATTATCCAAATCGTCAAATATGCGACGAGCAGTTTGATGATATTGCTTATTCGCCAACTCCGCTAGTATGGTCTTGGCACCACAAGTCGCAGCACCACCCACATCCAATGCCAAATCATCTCCCACGTGTATCCATACATTCTCCACTGAGGGATCGGGATAATCATCTCCGCGCAAGAGGGCGGCGGTCTTGGCCAGTTCCTCACCCTTCTCCTTCGTGGCGCTGTAGATCCATCTCAGATCAGCATCTTTCTCCACATTTCCCAAATCAACGAAAAACTGTTTCCTTCCTGCCTGGTCATCTTCCCAATTGAGACAGAAATCGAAATGCTTGGCGAGGGTGAATGTCATGAATAAGGGATTCGCCTTTCCATCAGTGACGGCTCCGATGACAACGTGAGGGTGATCAGTTTTGATTTGTTCAAACATGTCCATGACATCAGTGAACAGGTGTCTTTCTGCGGAATGGTGACGTTCCATTTCCCATGCGTTGAGTATTGCTTCGACTACCGATGGTGAAACTGCGTTCTTTGCCCATCTACCCAATTCAAAATTCAAATTATCAAACGGAACAGCAATTAGTTAGTGTTGATGGGTAGGTACGTATCCATGCATCTATGCATCTGTGTATCGATATACAACATATCTTCGTTCCCACACCAAAATACAACAACGAAAACACTTACTTTTTGGCATTCTGAACAACGAGTGGGCTCAAGGAACTAACCTGCGTTGCCCAGTCATCAGCACAACTCTGCAATTTCCTCTGATATTCAATCTTTTCCATTTCCTCTCTAATCGCCAATCTCCTGGTCTCTGTGTGAGTCAAACTCGCGCTACTTTCGGGATCAGTTTCTGCCATTTCTTCTCTAATTCTCTTTCCAGTCTTGACAATATCTTCCGGTGCGATATCATCGTATCCGAATTGATTCATGGACCGTGCGAATGCAGTGTTTGCTTCATCTAGGACTGTAGATATGGGGTAGAGCGTATCATCTAGGTCAAAGGTGAGAAGAGTGAGTTTCTTAGTTGCAGCAGGTGCAGATGGTGTGGAGGATGCTGATGTTGAATCTGTGACTGTCGCGAAGAGAGCTGTTGCTGATGTTAATGTTGATTTGTCGATGATGTTGCTGTTGGCTCTTACTATGGTGCTTGCGCTATTCGTGATTGAGAAACCGCTAGTGGTTCCAAGAATGGAAATGAGTGCGATTGTAATTGATAATCTCATGGCTTCTTTTCTTTTTTTGTGCCTGATATGATGGGCAATCTGTAATCTATTCTGTCTGCTTTTGGGTTGGTAGCTGTTGGTAGTCAGTTGATTGAGTGAACCCGAATTGTGTTCAGGGGTTCGCGTGTTGCGTCGTGATCTGTCGTGGTGATCTGTCGTCTGTCGTGATGGCGATCTTCCGAAGATCCATTCAGGGTCTTGGAATTTTATGCAGAAGATAGAATGAATTTCCATAACCTGATTACGTGTACATACTCCTGACGTTGTGCAGACGAATGAATTGAGAACCCTTCTTATTGCTTGATGTTTCGCTCCTCGCTCCCCCCTTTTCTACGATACCGGTCAAAAATCCATGTCATTTTTTATCAGTTTCTTTTTTCAGTGCAACAAGGAAGGTGCAACAGCAACAATCTCATGGTTCATATTATTATCATAGTATGATACATATCATAGATACACATTCGCCATCAAAGTAATCTATAATCCACTCAAAGCACTCACTACACATCAATGCAGCGATATGGTGGTCAATCTCAGCAGAAATGGAAGAAGTCGTCTGCTGCTTATCAGATGCCTTCCTACTATGGTCATGGTCACGGCAGCAATGTCTACAACGCCAATTTTGGGAACAAGAGGAATCGACTTATTTTTACTTTCGCAATTGGAGTCTTCATCCTTTTCATTATTTCGTATCCTGCAGGTTCAGTAAAACGCCATCACAATGCTTTAGATTCCAGTACCGGTAGTGATGAAGAAAAACGATACAAAGGAATTTCAATTGCAGGTGACGGACACCATACTAATAACGATGCTGCTGCGCCTAAGGTTGAACCTGCAGCTTCGAAACGGCTAAAAATAGCTTACCTCCTCACGTATCCAATGAGTGGAAGTACGTATACTATGCTACTCGTATCTAAAATTACGAATGCAACCCTAGCGACAAACTACGCTTTCAACTCACATGCCGACAAGAAAGATAAAAAACATACCTCCAGCCTCAACAATCAAGAACAAGCAAGAGTCCCC
>Ga0306864_1000573_pt1 | contig 16672 bp, 13 predicted proteins | sample AntRauTorckE5430_FD_190448 | JGI IMG/M metagenome (GOLD analysis project Ga0306864, IMG submission 190448) | Saline lake microbial communities from Rauer Islands, Antarctica - Metagenome Torckler E5 #430 (v2) (version 2) | ecosystem: Environmental > Aquatic > Non-marine Saline and Alkaline >...
TTTAGAAATCATGGAAGTGCTCGTGTTTTGCGATCAGTCCATCAACATGCTGAGTAACAATGTGGACTTTATGACTGCGGAGCCCATTGATCATGGGGTAGAGAGCATGGTGGTGAAGCCAGGAACAACCAAGAGCGACAGCCAGAAATTTCACTCTTGGTGGAACTACCATAGGAATGCTCAGCATAAAACGAAGGAAAGGAAGTCCTTGACAATTGATGCATCTGATAACAGTCAAGGTGTCATGGTTGTCCTCGAAGCTGAAGATACCAGTCTTTCAATGGATTCATTGATGGATTTCAACGATACTATTACCGAATCTCTGAAGAAAGCGGGCCTAACGGTACTTTCCTCGTCATTGTTTGAGACGGAGGTAATCTTCATCGCTTTGAAAGAGGGATATGTCATGTCGAGAAATTGGCCAAAATATAATTATTGTGCATTTGACCTATTTCTTTGGAGTGGTCTTGATAAGCTTGACACAGCAAAGGCAGGACTGGCGGCTGCTGTTGTTGCAAAATCGACATCGTCATTTAACATCGTTACAAGTGGTATGCGAGGCATAGAGTCAGTCGAGGTTCCGAAGTTCCCAGACGAAACCAATGCAGATTCTTCAATATGCACCGACCTAGATGCCCCTTCTGCAACATCCTTTGAGCTTAGCGACCTCGATGCAATTACTGAGGAAATGATTGCATTGGTACAGAGTGCTGAATCAGTGACTGTCGTGCTCTGCCCCGATAAGGAAGTATCATGCCAGAGCCTGGAGTTGCTCAAAAATAGCGACTCCAACAAGATTGGAAAATATGTGTCCGTCTTTGATGCCAGCGAGAGCGCAACACTTGAAGTCATGAAGTTAGCCCTTTCCCATGGACAAATTGATGGAATTATTATAGATCCTGAGGCTCCACGTGAAATGGGACAAGTAATAAAGCAGATTCTCCATACCTCTTCGACTCGAAAGCAGTTACTCGCAAGACAATACGTTGTGCTGGCACCAACATTAGACTCATCTGGATCGTGGCGCAATTCTCTCCTAGAATGGTTCCGAACACAAGTCGTCATGCAAACCCCAGATCATCATGCTGAGGTGATTTTTGGCAGTGATAATAAACATTCTGGAAATCTCAAAGTGGGCATCTTTTCTGCGGGTGACGTAGACTTCTATCCGCATCTCGTCGACATTATTGAAAAATGCGAAAGCAGAACTGGCCTGGTCGCAAAAGTCCCTAGCGTACAAGATGGCATGCATAAATTCAAGCCAACCCTGGACCCTCTCATTGTCGCTAATGAATCTAGCTATGATAAAAAATCTGCCAACAGTCAATGGGAATCCCAGAATCCTTTGGGAATGCAAACCATATTTCAGTTTGAAGCCAAGATTCCTGATGCTTCCATCAGTGTTGGTGATAAGGTCATGGGCAACTATCAACCCCACCCGTCTGGAATTACTGGGACATGGCAAGCTGCAACTGTTGTATCAAAGAACGATGATGACACTTATGATCTCTATTATGTTGATGGGGATGACCAATATGGAATGGAAGGTCACTTAATTGAAAAATGGAATATAGCGGCCGATGTATCCGCTTCCGATGCAGTGCTAGTCCGTAATAGTCAAGGTGAATGGGAAGCAGGTAGAGTAATGGTAAAATTGCCAGATAATAGATTCAAGGTGCACATATACGATTGGAAGGGATCGATTTCAATTGTAAATGAGCCGCATATAATGAAAAGATTTGAGAAGCCTGACAAGTTACCGCCGTCCCCCAAGATTTCTTGCTCCATGTTAAAGAAAATGCTAGATAAGGCAGTTGCAGTCACCGTCACCTCAAGTGCCCGCATGAGCAAAGAGAAAGAAGAAATTCACTACGGTGCCGGGGATGGATGTGTTGCCACTGCCCTTTGGTCAAAAGGAAACGCTGTGGCCACCTGGGATGGTGGACATCATATCGTCTTGAACCTCTTCACATTCGAGGAAAACAAGAAAATGCACCAGAAGTTTGCCAACGATTTCTCGAAGATCACGACCAATACAAAATACTCGAAGAGGAAATATTCTCAGACTCTTTCCTTTACAATGGTTTCGCATCATGAACAGCCGAGAGGTTTTGGCCGTGTCATCAATTTCAAACACGAAATGAAAACCATTTTTTAAATAATTCCATGATTGTTTGCGCTGTAAATACCACCGTCAAGCTCAAACCTGGATTTACATATCTGACTTAAAATGTATTCAATATATAAACAAGTAAGTAGTTTTAGTTGTACATCAATAGTAGATAGTAGATAGTATCCAGTACCATTTCTAATGTTTGATGTAACCGTGTCGAGTTGAAGTTTGTTTCTTTAGCAGGCTGTGTGTAAAAAATAAATGCAAAATGGTGCACAACAATTTCTTTCTTTTTCAATTCATTCACCCATCAAATTGCAGATACTACGATACGGCCGCACCAACAAACAAAATACCGCACGCACACCAAACACACGCACACAATACCTTTAATCTTCTCACATCTCGCTGAACAATGACTGTGAAAGACGAAAACGATCCAGTAAACCAAATGCTTGATAAGATGAGGCCATATGCTGCAAAGTTGACATTTGGCAGCATTGTCGGATATTGCTCAGGAGCTGCCGCTAAAAAAATTGGGAGAGCTCTCGCAGTTTTGTGTGGTCTAGGTTTCATTGCTATTCAATCTGGTGAGTTAGTTCTTTTATCGTTATATCAATCCAGGATATATACATATGGATATTGTGTTCCATCCAATATTTGGTTGTGCATTGTTCCATGTCATACACTAATCAAGCATTCTGCATTATTCCTTCGACATAGCTTCTTACTCTGGTTACGTTGCTGTTGACTGGCAGAAGGTTCAGGATGATGCTGTTGCTAAGATTGATACGGTGAGTTTTTCTATATCACTTCTTAATTAATACTGCTTCACGATACAACAGCTTAATCGAAACTCATTTGGATTTTCACTGCTACTACTGTAGGATGGAGATGGCGAATTGACTGTTTCTGACGCAAAGGTTTATTGGAAAAAAGTGAAAAAAATCTTGACTACCAACATGCCGTCGGCAGGTGGATTTAGCTTGGGGTTCATGTATGGCTTATCAAGCAATTGAAGGACTCTCTCAGCGTGTTCCCAATCTCTTTGTTTTTGGGTTTAAAGAAGATTGGTAGGCATACGCCATACGCCTTATTTCCCAACAGGATCTTTCAATGCTCGCGACTTTGTTCATCTTGACCATTCTTTGCACAAATAATGCATCAGGAATTAATACTTATAGTTTACACACATCGCACTTAATTCTTAATTTGATTCATAAATTATTACTGTACTTGGTGGTGTTATGTGCTTGTTACATATTAACATTAACGATGTCATTCAAGCACTCCTGGCATCAACCATACAACTGAGAGCCATCACCGTTATTTTTATGGAAGGAAAGAGTCATTTATTGATTTCTAAATCGAAGTTGAAGAAGATCCATCATTCGAAAGCGGTCAATTTGAGAGATCCAAATGTCTCTCCGATCGTCATGACGGTAGAGCAAGAGGCGTGAAACTTGATTGTCTGAACTAAGAAGTTGTTGGAAAATATCTTGACTTTGGTATCTGGTGCTGGCGACTTGATCGTAATCGAATCATTTTGAGCAAATCCTGTACTAGGAGTCGCTTCCACAAGTTGAGTCTCGTCATGGTTGGTAACGACAATTTTGTAGTTTCCAGTAAAGGATTGACTTTCATCTTTACATGAAAACATAAAGTCTATCGTGTCTGGAACAGCAGGTGTAGGAGCAGGCGCCGGCACAGGTGCAGGGACGTAGTTGAAGCCCTTGCCCTTGCCCTTTAGGGCTCTGGTGTCTCTCTCAACCCCCTTCCTTACTCTGCGCTTCCTCCCTCTAGATCCCATCTGAATGTTGTTGCTCCCATTGCAGCTATCTCCAGTAAACTGAAAAGTCAATTCTTTAGGATTCTCAGAGCAGGTTGTTGGAGGAGATTGTGTTGGCACACTGTCAACCTGGGGGAAAGTAATAAAACTTTCTCTAGAAATGTCGTTCACCTTAACACCAATATCTACTTCTGTCCCCGCAAGATCACAGACGTTCCTGTCAGCCGCCATGCGATAAAAAAACAAAGTATCACCAGAGCAAAAATTCTTCTTATTCTCACTCCAATTGCTAAAGTTGAGGCCGACCAAGTCGTCACTGACAGTTGTCGTGATAGAATTGATATTAGTACAACCAGTCCCCTCGTGATTAAGTTTGAACTTGTAAGAAACATCACCGACGCAGCTGCCATTATTGATATTATTATTATCAATGTAACTCCTGCACGACATCAATTCCCCGTTGACTCGCACACGACATTGTACGTCAATGGAATAGTCAAGATCGACACTAATTAGACGTATCAGAAATGGTTAGATTATAGTGTCCATAACGCATGAAATTAAAATCATCATTTTTGTACTTACGGTTCAGGTTCTGGATCAATTACAGTGCCTACAGTTGGAAATGAAATGACAGTCTCTTCATCGTTTTCTCCATCGTTAATTTGAAGTACAAAATCAATATCTGTTCCACTCAAGGCGCACATATCAACGCTACTGGCAAATTGGAGAATGCTGACAATGGTACCAGGACAAAATTGTTTTTCGGAAGGGGTCAAGTTGTCAAGCTCAACTGTAAAGCCGTTACCAAAGGAAGTAATGAAAACATTATTAAGAGGCTCGCACACAATTCCAACATTCTTAACATTGAATCTATAAACAATATCAGCAACGCAGTCTGGGTCTCCACGAGAGATAGCGTCAAGATGGTCAGCACAGCTCGTGTCATATGATCCGTTGTCAATGAAACATGCACCTTCGGTAATTTCTGCAACAAATAGGTCACTTTTTGAACAATGTGTGAGGATGATTCGATTATTTTGAAAGTCAAGTTGAGATATCACGATTCGACTTACGGAACTTCCAAGTCGAAGGTGGCATCTTCCTCACCGGTCTGTTTACTCACGGAACCTACAGTGTTGATTTCTGCGTCCACCTCAATAATGTCACCATTATAATCACCGAAGGGAACAATGATGGTGTATTCAAGAATAAATTCAGAATTTGCCCCAACACTTTCACTCGTGTTTTCATCAAAAAACTCCTCATTGGTATCTAGCAAATTGCTCATCATGTCTAGAAGGGTGATATCAAGACTTTCATTGGAAAAGTTATTAATGATGAAACGGAATCGAACGCTGCGATTTAACTGCTGGGGATCGGAAAATGTAGAGAAATTAATGTCTTCGCAAGGAAGGTTGAAGATTTCGGAACCTTGATTAAGCTCTACTAGACACTCGATCTCGAGAGTGAAGTCAATTGGACCTAAAGGAGATTGAGTGGGAGAGGTAACTTGAGTGGGAGAGGCAGTATCAGGATCACTAGCATCAGTTCTAACCATTTTTGTTCTATAGTGTGAGTAGGCGTAGCAGTAGCTCCTTTTGATCTCGCCGTTTTCTTTAAAGCCGATGTCGATATTTCCTTCTAACTTCATTGATCCAACAGCTTCCAGAGTTGCACAAGTGTCAATCTGTAAGGATTCGAATGAGGTTCTACATGTTTGTGCTTCAAGACCAGCTGTATTGAACTCGATGAACTCGCTCAATACTTTAGCTTCTGTCTTCTCTTGAATATAGGTGATGTATTTGTTGGCATTTTCGTTGCACATCTGGTATTTCATGGTGATAGCAAGGAGTCCGCAGTTATCTTGGGTTGTCCAATATCTCTCACAAGCCCTCTCGTTGAAGTCGACTGTGCAAGACGCTTTGGCAAAGATTTTGCAGCGGAGCTCTGCTTGTTCAAGTTCTCTAGTGGAGGACGAGTCGATGACGTGGAGATCAACAACGTTGTCCGCATAGAGATCAACTTCAATTTCATTGAGGGAGAAGACTTTGTTTGGTGATCCCAGGATGGACAGTGCAGTAAGTACTATCTTCGCATAATTCATTTTAGATTGTTCAATTTCGAAGTAAAAAAAGTGGTTCGCGATTGTCCTGAGATGAATTGTATGACAGCAATGAATACGTCTGTCAAAGGATAATGAATGTTTAGCCGGTTTAGCCGTTGCTGAAGCCATATTATTTTCACCGTTGTTGCAAACATAATATTTAAAATGGTTTCAAAGATTGTGCCATTTAGTCTCAACATGACAGTTTTCGCATGAATGATCTTTCAGAAGCTATTTTTAGTCTCAGTTGACAGAACTGACTAGCATGAAAAAGTGAAATAAAAGCTATAAATCTGTAATACAATTCCCGCCTAAATAGGAAGTCTAAAACGTCTTTGAGCTGTTCTTTGCGTGAACGAAAGCATCCAAGTACAACGTACAACTCCTTTATGGAGTTGATAGTCTGCCTATAACGGGCTTCTCGAATGTTCTTTCCCTCCACGAATGAACTCCAACCAGCTGAAACCTGAATTATTTCGTAGTTTTCATTGTTTGAAAGTCGAATTTGAACTACAGAACAACGGATGATAATTGTCACGTAAAGTCGTTTGTCGTGCAGTGTCGTACTGGTGAAAAGTATTCCACGTGAATACTGAATGCAGCTGAATGCTCACATTTGTGAAAAACACTCTAAAATCTAAAATAGTACTGGTCACACTGGTCGCCTGACACTGTCTTCTGAATTCATCGAACTTACAGTTCGATCGATGTTCACTATGTTCCCCGTACCAGTACGTTTGCACTACTGTTGTAGTATATTCGAGAACAAATTGTCAAAAAAGCATAAAAGTCATCACATCTCGATCATTCTCTAATCTAGTTAGTTCTATTTGGAAATAGCAGCTTTTAGGTAGAAAGTAGATGGTGAGAATTCAACTGCATTTATTTGAATTTGCCTAAAATAATTGTTTTCCCTGGTGGTAAAAATTACAGACTAAGGCCTACATAAATCAGTTTTGTGATCACCAAATCAAAATAGTGGAAAGGTAGAGTTGCCATGTTTTATTTATTCGAATGCAAACGGCACCACAACAGCTCTTCCATCGTCTCCATCCCCAAAGTTGAGACCCTTCATGTTTTCATAGATTGTCAACTTTATATCTGATGATGCCTCTTCCATAACAGGTCTATCCTCCTCATCGTATCCAATCACTCCCCTGAAATCATCCCAATCTGCCTGCAGTGTATCACATACACCTACAACGTCTTTCACATCTCCATCTTCATCAATTTCGATCCTACATGCGAGATATCCACAAACTCTTCCAATCTCGCCACTCCCCAGAGACTCCACAATGGGTTGTAACGCTTTATCCAACATAGCATTCATTTTCTCTAAATCATTCTCTTCCCAATTTCCAAACCAGCACACTTCTGGATTATTGAACCAACCGTGTACCACCACCCTTGCTTTCCTAGGATCATTCCCATTACCACTCGATCCTTTTACCCGGTTGACCCCATGAGGCACCCTTGGGTCAAACACAATACATCTTCCCAACGGTGTCGGTGGGATATACCTCATAATACTCCCAGTCTCCATCCCCACAGATCCATCAAACCCCTTCCATAATTCCATCACATTTGGTTTAAGCATGATCGTTTCCCCGCCTTGGAATTCGTGTTCTCTGCAGAGGGACAAAACAAATGCAACAGGTCCCTGAGGGGCATCAGTATGTAAATTTTGCATATCTCCGTCCGTATACATGGATATCCACGGTGGAGTGATGGCAGTGAGACCAATTGATCTTCCCAGCAGCGTGAGATCCTCCACGAGCGTTGAAAAGTCATGATCATTGAAAAAGTTGTTCGCTTGGATTCGTTTGAGTGAGTATTGCGTTTGACCATCGGTTGCTTCTTGCTCTCCTGGTACTAAATGATCCTCATCCATATTCATATTTAGTTCTTGTGCAGTATTCTCGTCATCATTTTGAGGTTGTTTCCCGTCGCCTACGTTGACATACCATGGATCCCAGACAAATCGATTGCCATCGGGTTGACGAGGATCCTGAAAGTGTGTGTCATAATGTTTTCTCAGTTCAGTAGAAATTGGCATCAGGTCATTGGTATGCATGACTTGTGTATATTGACATTCAGGCAGAGATGTTCGAAGTTGCAGCTGTGGTGTGTTTTCGTTAGTGTCGATGTTGAATTGAGATTGAGATTCTTGTGTCGAGTGCAACTTTCTGATCTGTGTGTGGGCAGTGAAATGGCCAAGGGGTTTGATTTTGATCGTAAATGACCATGCTTGTTGAGTTAGTCCATTAAAGAGGACGGCAGCACATAGTAAATTCATTTTGTGTTTGTGATTACTAATGCTTACAGGGGCTGCTATCGTATTGCAATAGCAATGTGGTAGGTAGTGTGCTCGTAGTAGGTTCGTACTATCATGAAACATGAAACCCATCAAAGTCCAACAACCTTCGGTGGTTGCGAACTCATTGCGCGAAACATTCCGAGATGAAATCAAAAAGTCATTCTAGCTAGATTAATTTCAATTGTTAATCCAGCACTGTATTAGGTTATAGAACAAGGAAGACGCAGTGATCCGTAATCCAGACAATCGCAAGCGATGTTTATGTGCAATGTAAAAGGCAGGTAAAAGGTAATAGGTAGGTAGGTACTGTAAGTGCACTCTGCACTCATTGTGTTCACAACTTGCTTGTCCTTGTTACAACACGTATTCTCAAACATATCCAAGGCTCTATCCACTCTATCATTCACAAATATGACTGAGCCCTTGCGAACAAATTCTCCTAAACCAGCCAACGTCGCTGAACAAAAGCCAACCACGTCAAAAAAGAAAAAAGTTCGCAAGAAGAAGCCATCCTCCAAAAAATCATCAGCGGCAAATACGGCTGCCATCAACTCCGCTGCTAGACTACAATACCAAAAACTCCTCCAACAAAGAAATGATTCTTTGCATGATGCAGCATGGCTCTCTTCCGCACCGTCACCTGCTGATGGACCTGGAGCCATTGCAAATAGTAACATGTCTTCCAATATTCCCATGAATGGAAACGCGAATGGAAATGCAACCAATAATGATAATCCTAGTGCATACGCCAACACTGATAACATACAATCACCGCCTTTCTTGGAACAGGATGTTGAAATTGTCAATCGGGCACTTATTGGGAATGGACTTACCATGGCAGATGTCACTGTTGAAGCATTCGCAACTCTCCTTGAACAAGCGAGGAGGTATGCCATGCTACTTATCACAGATGCTGCGGATTATGCCGTGCATTCCCATGGGAATAGAAATATAACTTCTGCAGATCTACTACTTGCGAAAGACATGCAAGGTGATGATTGCTTAGGGCAATGCTATGCGGAAAATATGGAGCAGCTTGCTAGGATTACGAAAGAGACGAACAGAAGGGTTTTACCCCCTATTCCTGATCATTGCTACAATGGAATTGTGCTGCCTGATACGGAGTATACACTATTGGGAAGGGCATTTAGTGTCGTTTGCCGGAGGGATGAAGAAGATATTGCAGAAGAACAAAAGATGAATGGAGCAAGTGGGTTGGGAGCTGATGCACAGGTGATGTCTTTGGTCGGAGGCGGGAGAAGAGATGAAAAGGGTATACCTTCTTATGGAGCAAGAATGGGATCGAAACAGGTTCAGATATCGCTCAAGTCTCAACCTGGAAAGGGTGATAGTGTTGATATTGCGTTTAATACTGGGCATTCTAATGATGGAAATCCTTCAGCACATTTAGCAGATAGTGCTCTGCCTGACGCTAGCATGGACTTGGCATGAGTTAACAAGGGAATTTCGTGTATATTGTAACATGCAAGGCAAAAGCACTAAGTAATAGTTTTGTCCAAAGGTACCGATGTACTCTGCTACAATCTATATCCTATACTATTGCACACTTTCGGACTGCAGTAGCTACTGTAGCATTAATTTACTGTACGGTATAGTGCCTATATCCACATCACTATGACAAGCCGTATCTCACGAGATTATCCATCTCTATTCCCACTACTACGCCCCTTCTCTTTTCAACTCAGGCACTTCTTCCTGAAAAGTTCCCATGAAACGCTCTTGCACATCTGCGATTTGCTCGTAACCCCACTCGCTATCAGCCTGCATTGCACACTGGAACATATCTTCGATATTATTCTTGTTCGTGTCCTTACTTTTCGCATTAGATGAGGTACTACCTGTTTGCCTAGATCTCCCTGTGAACACATATCCATTGCATTTATCGATTCTTGCCACTAAACGCCCAACACTCGCAGCATCATTAATATCTAATGGTATATAAGAAAGAAGACTGTAATCATCAATGACTTCACAAAGTTCGCGATGAAGTTTGTGGTATCTCTTGTAGAACCTCGTATTTCTCGTATTGAACCGTGCTTTGCGATATTCTTCATCTTCCATGATCATTCTTTCCGTCTCATCTTCCATATTTCCATTTTCCATGTCTGTTCCGACCCCGTTACCTTCTAGGTACGGCAGCAACCGTTCCAAATCTTGGCATTCAACAAAATAATCGAGGTTAAATGGTATACTTCCATCACCATATCCACTCAACAAATCAATCTTACTCAAAACGTTAACAGCTGGTAGTTCCAATCTCAGCATTGTCGTTGTACTCAATAATGCTGCTGAAATGAATTTGGATGCATCAGCACAGCTGTGCGCATCCACGAGATGAATCGCTGCTAATCGAAGATCCATCTCCTTGACAAGTCTATCGAGGATGGATTGGACGGATGTATTATGTGTGAATAATTCCACTTGTCCGGGAAAGTCAAATAGGAGATAAGGCGCTGGAGCCCCAGCATTATTCTGGCAGTATGCATCTATTCGTTCAGTGAGCATCTCAATGAGGGTTTCTATGTGATGGTGAATGTATTCAAGGCAGTAGATCAATCCTCCGTTCGGACCGAGTGATAGTTCCGACATTACTGAGGAAAGGTTTATGATATCTTCGGATGCATCAAGAATGACGTCGTATGGAAGATGAGACGAGGGTGACTGTTTTTGTGTGTCTTTGTCTTTGTCTTTAGCCTTTGTCTTTGTATTTGTTGATGCATTCGTTTCTGCATCTTCGTGATGGAATTCATTCGCAGGGTCTAGATTCACGACCAATGTCTCTCTACCAATCAGCCGCATATATTGCTGCATCCCATTGCAGTATGTACTTTTAATAGTAGTGACCAACATATATGTGTCAGTTCAAAGTTTCTTTAGAGTTCAAAGGGATTTCAAGGGTTTGTTTCGTGCTCGACTCACCTTTTACCTGATCCAGGCGCTCCCACAACAACTTGACCATATAACACCATTGGTAATATTGTGGTCTGTGCTATTCAATGACGATAATCAATGATCAATGATCAATGAGCAGTGATGTATGATAAATCAAACAAGCGTTAGTTCAAAGGTCAAAGGTCAAAGGTCAAAGGTTGTGAATGATCATTGAGAAAGTCGATAATGAATAAAGAATAAATGAAAGCGGCGGAAAGGAGGGAGGGAGGGGAGGAAGGGACTTGAAACCTCTATCACCCCTATCGAGCCCTATCGGTATGGGTATTGAGTATGAGCTCTACCAACCAACGACCAACGACCCGACCACCACGAACACAACATCATGTTCATGTAGCCTCATTTTTTGAATGCTTAAATTAGGAAGAAGGGAAGAATCGAAATAACCACCAGCCACCAGTCACCAGCAGTCACAACAATCACCAGTCGCTTGCTCCTGTTGCTACGTTAGATATTTCTTATCTAGCTCATTCATCACCGTCTGCCGAATCATCATCGCTTATCACTTATCACTTACACTAATCAATTCATCCTCCAAGCAACTCGCATTATTCCCCTATACATCCATTCGCAAGTTCAAGTGTGACCAATACGACATGATTCGCTGCAGATCCATCCATCGCCATCTTCGAACTGCGAGACAACAACATGCGAATGCTACGTCAATTCCCACAGCCACCCAAAAATCAATCCATATTCTATCACAGCACCATAGGCACCATCCTCCTTCCTTCCGACATCTTTCTAGACATATATATCAATCCACGCCTTTATCATTGTCCACTTCGACTGTATCTGCAACTGCAACTGAAGCCGCACTTAATCAGGATCAAGTCATGGCACAGGATGCAAGAGCAATATCAAGAACAAACAAGAACAAGAACGAGAACAAGATTCCTGAAAATACGGGGCAGAATTCAGGTGCACACGCCGCAATGTGTCCAGGTGAAGGAATAGACGAGTACACTGCACGAAAAAGGCAACTCATGCAATACTTGCAAAACGAATCATGGCACGATGTCGATCGTATAATCGATAGGATAAAAGATGTTAATGATCATGATCATGCTCGTGTGCCTGGTTCTAATAGTGGCACTGATATTGATGCTAGTGCGGGAGATTTCTTGAGACTAAAGGTAGATCGTGAATATAAGATGCGCATGAGGGCTGGGAAGAAATTCGTTCAAGAAAAAAATCAATTAAGGTTGGAAAGAAGGAGAAATAAGCAGATGGTGAAGACCATTGCGGCGGTGGGAGATGAGGATCAGGTGATGTTTGTTCCTACTAGTGGAACACAAGCGCTCTCTTCTATTGAGGAACAGCAGGGTTTGGAAGTTGAGGAAGAGGAGATTAGTCATGATTTGCAAAGTTCTGAGAATAATTATGATGCTTCTACAGCTCACGCATCTCCTTCTTTGCTTAGCATCCTGAATAATAATGATGATGATGATAAAGATGATGATAAAGATGATGATGCATTGATATGCTCGCCTATTCAGCCAATAGATGAACCCACAAGTGTCGAGAAGAATCGTCTCCTCTCTCTCTTTGGAAATGAAAGAGATGGAACTAAAGTTAATAACGTCAATAGCGGAATGGACGCCAAGGTCAATTTGATGGATCTATTGAATGATAATGAATCTTTTGAAGATGCCAGCAAATCTACATCGCACACTGGTAATGAACAACATGGTCAACAAAAAAAGAAGATAAGTCTCTTGGATTTATTGGATGATGATTTCTTTGATTCTGGAGAAAGTCACACTGATGATGCACATGATCAGGCAGGACCTAATGCTGGATCGTCATTTCAAGGAATTACTAAGCCAATGGATAATACTTCGTTATGGGATTTACTGAATGATGATGTCAATGACAAGGGATCCTCTTCCAAGAAGAAGACTTCGTCGCTTCTTGATCTCCTAGATGATGATTTTCATGAATCAAACTTAAAGGTTCATGACATGAACTTGCTGGATAAATCGCAAATGTCATTGCAAAACCAGTCGAGTGGTGAACCAGCCTCAGGGTCTCTCCTAGATTTATTGGATGAATCTCGAGAAATAGGAACCGATCCTCTTCTTGACACATTGCCCCACAAATCTCTTCTCGATTTATTGGATGATGATCATGACGATTTTACTGCAAACGATCACAAAACAATGTTGACAAATGAAACAAAAGTTTCATCGAATTCCTTATTTACTCTACTAGATGGCAAGAAAGATGGCTGGTCAGATAAAAGTGATGGTCCAAAAGGTTCGCTTCTTGATATGTTAGATGATACAGATTTCAACGTACGTGTAGAAGATGAAAATGCAGAAATCGATGAAGAGGTTGAAATAGAAGAAGTGACTGAGGCATATCAACTTAGAGATGTGATGATCAGAGTTCAATCTCTTGTTTCTTCGATGAGAAGGAAGGACTGGGATGAACTACGACAAGGTGGAGCCTTTAAAAACTCTGGTGCAGATACTCAAGAAAATTCGATTCCGTCTGGGCAAGAAAAGTTGATGTCTGACCTCTTCGATGACACGGATGTTGAGACGGATGGAGTTGATGCCGACGCTGACGATCTTTACAGGTGCGATGAATTTGTGGATGAACTTTTAATGGGATCTAGTGCAAATAAATGGGCTTTGAGGTCAGATGAGTTCAATCTTTTGATACTGCGTGTAGCAACATCTGTGAAGAATGACAATATTGAAAAGGTCTTGGACATATTTTTGCACATGAAAGAGCTTGAAAGCTCTGGGCGTGCAGATGCTGGACCGAATCCGACTACCTATGCGATACTATTGAATCTTTTTGAAAGCATCCCAGGTGCTTCTGCAATCGCTAATGATATCTGCAACGAAATAGTGGAACGCATCAATTTAAATGTAGATAGTCCAAATGTGTTTTTGAACGAAGACTCACTCAATGCAGTAATGAGAATCCAAACGAAACGACTAGACATTGAAGGTGCTGGAACGATTATGAACTATGCACTGAGTGAATCTTCTGGAGGGTTGCGAGTTAGTCCAAATGCCTTTAAACTGATGATTTTGCTCCACAAAAGCTTCAACGAGCAAGAAAAGGCACTGACACTTATTAAGGCTTGTCTTGAGGTAAGTTATTACATGTGTGCACTACTGTTCTTCTTGGATGACTCTTTCTCACTGTCTGATTTAAACTTTGCCCCCCAAGGAAAATCAAGCTGATTGGCCAGGTTTACACAAGTTCCTCATGAATGCTACAGTTTGGCCCAGGAGAAATAGAGAGGGAAAACAGATTGCCATCGCTTCATACTGTGAAAATGTTATCTGTATTCTGGAAGATAAAACAGGGAAGCAGTTTGTTCCAAGTTTACATGTTTGGAAAAAATTACTCACGCTTTCAATGCATGCAGCAAAAGCTGAATCGGATACAAATTGGTTGTTAGTACATAAATGTTGTCGTGCGCTCATCTCGCATAGAGAAATGTCGGAAGATAATTTAGATGAAAGATTGCTGAGTGTTGGGTTAGATGCAGCAGAAAAAATGAAGGATCCACAGCTGGCAGCAGATTTGATTTGCAGAACGAGAGCAGAGCCAATCTTCAAACACGACTTAGACGAACTAGATTATGAAGAGAACCCAACTGCAAATAGAACCCCTTTAAGAGTTTCTCCAAGCACATATGTCAGAGCAATAAAGCTATGCATTCGCAATGGAATGCCGAGTGAAGGTGATAGAATATTGGCGCATTGTTTGAAGAATGATCTACCGTCAAAAGCGTTGGGAGACATGCACACTCTAGTTCTCACGGGGTACGCACGAACCGGAGATGTAGGAAAAGCAAAACATTTGTTTCAGCAATTGCGAAAGACACAGATACTAGTAACGTAAGTAAGAGAATGTTCTCTCTTTATCTCGCTTGCTATGGGACAATCATGAGCTAACTTCTTAGAATGTTGTCATCTCTATAGCGAATCAACCTACGCTGCGTATCTTCACTCACTTGCCAACAGTGGTAATCACGAAGAAGTTATGTCAGTTCTCCAATCGATGCTCAATGGATCCAATGAGGACGGTATACGCCCAGAAATTGCGTGCTTCACATCATGCATGCTCTCAGCCATGCAAACAGAAGCATATAACGATGTCTTGGCATTGGGTGAGAAAATGAAAGAAGTAGGGGTACGACCTAATGTAACTACATTTCAAGGAATATTATTAGCAAACGGACGGCTTGGGGATAAAATGGGAATATCGAGCGCAATAGACAATGCCCTGGCATTAGATACCCCCATTGATATTAATTCATTTCTCTTGAGCGCAAAATACCTTATTCCTAGTGTTGTTGGGAATAGGGGAACTGACATTGAAGCTATGAGATCCTACTTAAGGAAAAAAGTAGAAGACGAGCCGCGGATCGCTAATGAGGCCATGGAACTGAATAGAAGTCTCAAGGACTGCTTACGAGAAGAGAGTAGAAAACCGTCCAAGATGAAGAACGAGTTCATGATACAACAGTTGAAAAATAAGTACTGGAGAATAGCAATGAAAGATGCTGTACTGTTATCGGAAATCCTGCAGTCAAGAAGCACATAGAATAATATTAGACTTTTTTGCAACAAGCTTTCAATTTTGTATGCATTGCCTATGTATGCATTGCCAAGTAGCTAGAGCGTATGCCCGACAAATAGTAAAGACAAACGGTCTAGCGGGGTTCACACACTAAAAAGGCATGGTACTACTAGAGGACTTTTCTGCTGAAAGTGCAATATGCTTTCATCATTCAAGAAGTAGTACTGGCCTCGCGTTGTAATTAACTATGGCTGTTCTTTTTGACACAACCTTGACCTTCTTGTTTGTAATAAATGGCGTACGGTACATCATCTTCCTGACATGATTACCCACTCCAAACGACGATGTTGCTCTATACGAGGTCATAGACTTCTTGGCGAGTGGCTGAAAATGAATGCTTTAAGTGGTGTGTTTTCAATAGCAAGCAAGTTGTTCCCGATTCCCAATTCTCGATTCTCCTCGCCTGAGATCAATTCGTCCAGAATGTCAAAATAAATCGTTATGCAACGCTGAGTTGGTGTATTATGTACCAGATTACAGCACTAAAGAAAAGGGCAGCTATGGCAACGAATGAAGCTTGGGTGCTGCCACTGTCTTATTTCTACAACTGAAATAAAATTAAAGTTTGCCATTCCCTACCGGTATCTCTGCCTATCTAACTTTTGTTTTATTTGTCATTTGTTGGGGTCGCCATTACAGTGACTCCACTTCGCTGCATCACTTATGTCGCTCGTACGTGCTTCCATAGCCTTGCTGCTACTACTAGATAGTTAATATGGTTTGACAGGTTTTGGGGTAAAATCGAAGATTGTTGACCATTAGTTC
>Ga0306864_1000574_pt1 | contig 16671 bp, 11 predicted proteins | sample AntRauTorckE5430_FD_190448 | JGI IMG/M metagenome (GOLD analysis project Ga0306864, IMG submission 190448) | Saline lake microbial communities from Rauer Islands, Antarctica - Metagenome Torckler E5 #430 (v2) (version 2) | ecosystem: Environmental > Aquatic > Non-marine Saline and Alkaline >...
TCATTTTCTCACGAAAGTGATGAGAGTGAATAATAGGACAAAACAGACAGGGACTGAAAAAAGGGAAATACGTCACTATAATTCGTTACGAAATAAAATAATACAGATACACACACACACACACCAACAACAAAGGAAGAAAATATAAAACACGTACATAATACGTTTTCTTCAAAAAGACAATTGCATCCTAGTCTACAAATCTGGAACTACTAAGTACAGTATAATGTCAACCACTTTCAGTCCGTCATCGTCCTCATCAACATCCAACAGAACTATGAAAGTTAAAAATACTTTCCGTGCCAAAGCAGCACTTTCAGCTGTACCACAAGAAGCACAGATTTATCCATGGTGGCATAATGTGATTGCAGGAGCAGCAGCAGGTGCTGGAGCTCGTCTATTCACAGCACCTTTGGATTTGATCAAAATTCGGAGGCAGCTACAAATTACAACGCCAGCAACATCAACTGCATCTGTGGGAGCCTCGACAGGAATTTTTCATTCCCTGAAACGCATCGTGAAGACTGAAGGTGGAATACAATCGCTCTTCCGTGGTAATCTGGCTGCTACTTACCTCTGGATCGGATATGCTGCGGTGCAATTTTCTCTGTATGCCCGCACTGCGGACTTCTTATCGTCCTTCCCACCTGATATCCAAATGAATCACTTACCCATTCCGATACAGAAACCAGCACAATTCGCATCAGATATATTATTCTCCATCGGATCTAACCCAACGGCTGTTGCATTCTGTGCAGGTGCCACAGCAGGAACAGCTGCAACTCTTGCAACTTATCCATTCGACATTTGCCGAACCGCTTTTGCCTCGCAGAAAACATTATCGCAAGGGACAAAGTCTATATCCACCTTTTTTCAGTTGGCGATGAAGGATAATCCTCATCCGTTGAGGACTGTATTTGCTGGAAGCGGACCAGCTGTCTTGGGAATTATCCCATATATGGGGTTGAATTTCGCTCTTTATGATTACTTGGTGAGAACAGGTGATAGAGTTAAAGTAAGTGACGCAGGAACAGCTGGGGCAATTTCAGGAGGAGTCAGTAAACTTATCGTATATCCCTTGGACACTGTTAAAAAGAGGCTTCAAGCTCAATCGTTTGATTCCTTCTGGGGAAGTAGGGACGTCTTTAGTAAGCGAGTTCCATATACAAATATGATAGATTGTGGGTCGAGAATTATGAGAGAGGAAGGGCTTAGTGCTTTCTATAGGGGACTTGTCCCAACAGTTCTAAAGACCATGGTCGCGACAAGTTTGACATTTGCAATATTCCAAATGACAAAGAATAATCTGGAAAATTTTTACGACTGGAGGACTGGACCTGTAAGCGTTGAGAAAGCTCATTCAAAAGAGAAACGACAATAGAAATGGAAAGACAAAGTCCTAAATGGGTTCCTGCCGCCGCTAGTCAATTACACGCAGATAATCTCCTGTCTAAAGTACTTTGTACTGACAAATAATATCATAATTGCCAACAAATAATGGTTTGCGTGGATTCTTCCAGAAAATATGTCATGTAGAAAATGTCTGTGCAAATGTTGAACGAAATTTAATAATAAGATCGAGATTCCTAGTTAGCGCGAAGTAAATAAATGCCTTTAGAATCTCGTCACGTACGAGTTAAATTGTGGCCGTCGGGACAACAAAAAGCTTATTCGTTTGGGTCTCCGTAGATTGGAGTATAGAATTTTGCCAAAAAAGGTTTTAGTTTTACATGGTCATGTGCCGCCTATGCTGCACCTTGTTTTACAGTCTGTATTGATGAAATTACAAACAACAATGACACCGAAGACCTCCAATCGATACCTATTGACCAAACAACACACACAGACTTGTCTGTAATGTGCTAAGCGTATTACAGCTGAAATCTTACTCCAAAAAACTGAAATCCCCCCCCAAGGATGACATCCCAGATCTAGGTCTCTTGGATCCTACCGAAGTTTTGCGACGACGAGAATTCGTGGTGTTGGATGTCGACTGCGAGAGAGGTACCCGTCTCTTTCCAACCGACATCGTGTTAGATTTTTTTGATGCAGAATTATCAGCTTTGGAAGAAGAAATGTTCTTCAACTTCTTTCCCTTTGAGACAGGCTCAGAGCGACTTGAAGATGACGAGACACGAACTTTCGAAGATGACAAAGCACGAACTTTTGACGACGTGATTTTCTTTACAGAATTAGTATCACCACTCTGAGAATCACGCTTGTTCTTTGAAGAAGACTCAGAGCGCCTTGCTAGTGTGGAAGTACGAACTTTTGACGAAGTTGCTTTCTTTGTACCATCATGATGACCACTCTGACATTCATGGTTGGCCTTTGAGGAAGACTCAGATCGCCTTGACAATGAGGGAGAACGAACTTTTGACGAAGCTACTTTCTTTATCGCATCATGATGACCTCTCTGAGAATCATGCTTGTCCTTTGAGGAAGAACCAGATCGCCTTGGCAGTGAGGAAGAACGAACTTTTGACGAAGCTACTTTCTTCACAGCATCCTGATCATCACTCTGAAAATCAATTTTGGCCTTTGAGGAAGACTCAGAGCGCCTTGACAATGACATATCACGGACTTTTGACGAAGATAACTCCTTTGTAGCATTATTATCATGACTTTTTTCCCTTGATGAAGTCTCAGAGCGTCTTGACAAGGAATAATGACGGCCTTTCTTTGAAGTTACGACATCTCCTGACTGGGCAAAGATGTCTAATCTTTGTACCTTTGATCTGTCTCGGCTCTTAGTCTTGGAAATTATACTGTGTGGGCGTTTTGTCGAAGAGCTCTCCATACTTATTGACATAGCCTTGTCAAGGTCATCAGTATTTGCAACCGTCGGCCTATCTTGAAATCTGACCTTGTCAACACGTTTTGGAGTGACAGATGTGGAGCGTCCGCTATATTCCAAAGCTTGACCAGCGCATGTCCTTTCTCTGGTGTTCGTAACAGATCTACTGGGAAAGTCACTAGAAGATCTAGCTGCTCTCTGGAGACGAGATGATGTTTTATCGGATTGACTGTCTTTTGCACTATTAGGAGCTGCATCTGCACGCGATTTAGGTGCTCTCAAGTCTCTCGAGGTAGACCTGGAACGACTCTTCGAGTCCTCCGTGTTTCTCGATCCGTAACCTGATCTAGCTGTTTTTGCTCGTCTTCCTTTCGCTGGCATTACAGTATCTTCCTCTCCACCATGATTACCATTCAAGTTTTCATTCCGTTTGGAGTGATCAGCATTATAATCTTTATCAGTAGAAGCAATGAATCGACCAGAATGACGGGTAGAAGATTGGACCTTCTGAAGCGACTCAACATCTAATTCTTCCTTCTTGTCTTCATCATTCCAAACAAAAGCTTCTTCATTAGATCCAGACTTCGAAGAAGACGATCCCCGCCTTCTGCGAGAGGAAGTACTTTTCACAGATTCTTGCGCCTCGTTCTTTTTCTTTTCCTTTTCTTCCTGCGCATACATCTTTTCCGTAGCTTCGACTCTAGCTCTCGCTTCATTATCAGCCTCAGCTCTGGCCCTTGCTTCATTATCAGCCTCAACTCTGGCCATTTCTAGATTCTCAGCCTCGATTCGGGCCTTATATGCATTCTCAGCCTCAACTTGCAGCTTCTCCTTCTCCTCTTCTTCATATTTTTTCTTCATCTCGGCAAGCGATTCTTCACGAGCCTCACTCGCAATTTTTACCTTCGTATTGCAAAAATCCCGAAGTCCTGAAAGCGCAGATTCAATCTGGCTTTCTGTGGAAGCATGTGGGTCGTCTGAAGATAAGTCAACACTGGCCAGGCATGGGAATTCTATGAAAACATACATACATGATATAATGAGGAACTGCAAGCGACTGAAAATCAATATCACATTCATCAAGAAACTTACTAGACAATATTTGCTGCTGCTTTGATGATATGACGTCAATACGTCTGACCTCCTCTTCCTCAACAGCAGTCAGGTGTTCATCAACATCTGAAATGGGCATATCATTCGCACGTTTTTGAACCGCTGTCATGGCTTCACCTGCTTCATCTGCTGCCATTTTCGCTTTCGCAATTCCTTCTTGGCTTATACACGTTTCACGCTCGAGCTCCGATTCTGCATCTTCACACTCCTTATTCAGAACTTCCATTTTCAGAGTAACCTGAACAAGTTTGTCTTTCTCAGTATTAATCGAAGAGTCCGCATGTTCCCTTCGGTCCTCAGTTTCAAGAAGTCGCAAATTTTTCTCTGCATTCAATGAATCCAAAGACTCCTTAAGTTTTCCCAACTTATCCCGGGAGCTCTGCAGCTCCTGCACAACATTTCTTCTTTCTTCAACACGACGATCTTCACGTTGACGATCTGCAGTCACTTTGAGGACCAAATCATCGTTTTTGACATTGAGGGCGTTACTCTTCTCCTGTAAATGGACGAGTTCTGCCTCAAGAGCCTTGGAACGACCTTCAGCTGCTAGCACTTCCTCTTCTCTCAAAGCCAAAGTCGCTTTCTCACCGTTAAGGTTCACACGAATAGCATCCACGTCCAGACTAGCGACATCGACAGAGATACTGGCATCAAGACCTTCTACGTTCTGAATGATAATGCATTTCTCCCATGAATCTTTGAGGATCCCCCCTTTACTCTCGACATCATGAGTCAATTCACGAATGCTACTCTCAAGGTCTGACCTTTGTACTTCCGTTTCCTTTCTCTTTCTCAAGTACATGTCCTTGGTCTTACAAAATCGTTCATTTTCATCCTGAAGCTCCATACGTTTTTGATCCAGACTCATTTTGACCGCAGCCTCAGTTTGTTGCGTAGCTGTCAATTCACTCTCTAGAGAAGAAATCGCTCCCCTCACCTGACTCGTCCTCTCAGCAAAAGTCTGTTTTTTCACCTTTGAATCCTGAACAGCCTTGACCAAGAGAGTCTCCCGATGCCTAGCATTATCCACTTGCATCACGGTCGACTTGATGAGCCTCACAATGTCATCTGCATTGTTCTCTAGTATGGCACCATAGTTCTCTAGTCTCACCATGGCCTCATCCAATTTTCTCCTCTTGGAATGAAGCGCACGTACGGTACTGAGAGTCTTTTTTAGCTTTTCATCAAATTTGTTGAGGTTATCGTTCGATCTCTCAGAGCGTAATTTGGCAGCAGCGAGTTCCCTCTGGCTTTTGGAAAGAACTTTACGAGCGTGGTTGAGTTGAAAACGCCCTTCGCCGTTGGAATACTTGAGAGCGGAGAGTTTTGCATCGAGGGATGATCGCTGATCAAGTTTGTGCTGCTTAGCAACCTTGATTGCAGCAAGATTGCGTTGGGAATCACGTTGCTGCTGTTCAAGGACACGCAGATCTTCCATCACTGATCATTACATTAATACAGAATAATGAATAGTGAGATTGGAGATGGAAGGAGGCAAGAAATGGTGAGAAACGGAATATCATTTTGAAACAATAAAAGATTTAAAGTGCAAATTGAGAAAACGAAATCAAAGCGTCTTTTCCTAATTTCAGAATCGATTGAAACACACGCTCACCTTCATCCATTGAAATGACAGCGTTGTGCTGATTCTGCTGCAAGGGTGGAGCCATTTGATGCGAATGCGGCTGCTGGGACTTCTGGACAGGAGCAGCAACTGAATGGGAATGGGACTGATTTCTCATTGAACTTTGCCTCTTTTTCTGAGAAATGGATGAACGATGGAGCTGGACCTGACCACCACCCGCGACAACTTCTCCATGTGAAGGGTTCCTGTTGACGTTACTGTTGTTTGGGGCGATTCTAAGGTTTCGTTGATTCTGGATGTGCTGGTTGCTTGTTCGATTGCTCGACAACGTCTGCAGTTTGTTGTTCTTGCCGCTTCCAACAAGTCTTTTACTGCCCACAGCCCTCGACATGGTAGAATTTTCAACCTGACCTCTTCAAGATTCAATCGAGTAGCCCAACTGTCAGCGTTGCGATGTTGCGTGGTGAGACAGTTATTGGGGTAAGGGTAGTAAGACAGGTGAATGAATCTTGTTTCTTGTTGTTGTTGTTGTTGTTGTTGTAATAATATCTTGTCGAAGAAGAAGTCGGAAGCCGGATTCGGCCAAAAATTGAAGAATTTTTTCAAAAAGGGTTCTCAACCTATTATTTATTATCAAAAATCTACGATTTTGTATTGCCTTCATCCTATTTGATCGTTTTTCAATTTTAGATTCCAAAAGATTCTTTGACTGTTCTAGTGTTCTTCTTTTTAATGGATGAAGATGATTGTCTTATGCCCGACCTTGAAGTATGGTAATGTTGGTAAACGAAGACGCAAGCATCCAGTAACTGCAACATCTCTCGTTTAACTCAGTTCCAAATACAGCATTTGTTCCATGTTAAAACTAATGTAGGACAATGAGAAAGTATGTTTTCATTTGACTTCGTACCGTGATCCACAAAAGATATAATTGAAGATGAAAAAGTGTATTTTCTATTTTATGCGAAAGTCTTTGTTCCTTGTTGAAACTATTGTGGGACGAGTGACTTGTGTGTTTTCATATGATCTGATTTGGCGTGTAAATTCGAGAGAGAAGTCTCAGAGGCACAACAGTAGTTACGAGATGATGGATTGATTGCTCATCGCTTAGCCGGTGCATCGTTCTCGGACACTGAAACTGCGAATTTAAAGCAAAGTTGAGAGCAACGTCGAATGAGTGACCTGTTCTTGAACGATCATGCCAATCGCAGCAAGCATGGCAAGTCTTCCGTTATTCAGCTCTTTGGTCTGCATCTCAGCATATTCCGTTGGGTCAGTGGGCTTGAGGCCCATAGGATCAAATCCAATATCACCAGGATAGTAATCATCCCTCAATAGAGCTCCAAACGATCCTTTGATCTCGTTATCTGAGTTGTAATTCATAGCCTCAACGGGTTCAACCCAGCCGATATTGGCACGTCCAAGCTCGGAAGTTGCAATGGAAGCAACAAGAAAAGCAAAGAAAAAGGGCGCTGCGTCCTGCACTTGTGCAAGATGAGTATTAGCAGGTCCGAGAATTGCTCCTCCGAACAATGGATGGAAGTTCTCACCCACCAAGAATCCAAGCACGGCAAGCATACCTACACGTCCGTGAGTGATCTCAGACTCACGGTATTTCTTGATCTGTTGCACAGTTAGATCCTTTGTGAATCCAAGGGGATCGAAATCTCCTAGAGGAGCAACAGCTCCTGGGAGGCCAGCGCAGAAAGCTTTGGGGTCTGCTGTCCATCCGTTGATGGTGGGGTACGCGGGAGGAGCTGGCTCCTCAGCAACTTTCTCTGCTTCAATAGACACATCTACGTCGGACATGGACAAGGTGGTCTTCATGACATTGACGGTGGAAGGGGCAAAAGCAGAAGCGCTTACAGCAAGGGTGGTGAGTAGGAAGGCAGTTTTCATTATTATGTTTTATTGTGTGTAATTGTTGATGTGAACGTTTTATGATCCATTGGAAGTTCTCGCATGATCTACATAGCCCCAAGGTTGCAAAATGAGCTGGTTACGTGAGTCATAAGAGAGACGTAAGTAAACTCACAACACATCATACTTAAGATCGTGGGAAGGACTTCCGACTTATGCTGAGCATGTGGCATAAGTGTGAGTCACGTCAGTCATTGTGTGCTTATTTATGAGAAGCCCTGAGATTTACACAATACCAACCGCCTGTGGCTAAAGTGGATTAAATTATGCTTTTCTCAGCTTTTCTTTCAGATTCTGCTTCTTTGAGATCTATGAGGGTAATTCTACTTGTATTGCTATTACAACAACTATTTATTACATGATGTTGTCAATACCAGCAGTATTTCTGCTGCTAGGCCAACAGCGCTGATTTAATGCCTAGCTTTCACGAAGCTGCTACATACTGGTAGTCTACAAAGCAAAATTATAATGCCTTGTATCATGCGTCATAACAAGAAGAGTATCAACCTCAGTACTTTTATGGCTTTCTTAGTTTGTCTTCTTAGCTGTCTTTGTTAGAATCTCTTCATCCAGTTCAAAGTAATCCTGTCGGCCTCAAGTGGAAGATTCACATGAAATGGTGAATAACGAAGATTCGGCCTACATCTACCGAACTTAACATAAAACTGATATTAAACACGAGGAAGATCGATTATTGTCAAAGCTGAGAAGCATGAAGTGTCTAGATTTGGAAAAATGTGCCAGCGAACTGAAAATAGATGTGGACTTGGCTAGGCTGTGGATAAACTTTCGTTTTGATGATAAATACTGTACAGTTGTCTTTTTCTCAAATCATTTTGTTTGCTTACGTTTTCGAGTGCATCCTTCATCCTTTTTGATTTTTTTTCAATATTAGCTCATTAGTTTCCAAAAGATTCGACTACTCTTCTTCCAAGTATTGATGGCACAAAGGAAGACGCAAACATCCAATAACTACACCATCTTTCGTTTGACTCAGTTTATATCGTAGTACAGCCTTTGTTCCATGTTAAAAACTAATGTAGGACAGAGAGAAAATAAGTGATTTATATGTTTTCATTTGACTTTGTACCGTGATCCACAAAAGATATTAATTGAAGATGAAAACGTGTATTTTCTATTTTATGCGAAAGTCTATTTCCTTGTTGAAATTAATGTTGAACAACGTTGGACGAGTGACTTGTATGTTTTCATTTGATCTGGTTTTGTGTGTAAATTCGAGAGAGAAGTCTCAGAGGCACAACAGTAGTTAGCGAGATGATGGATTGCTCATCGCTCAGCCGGTGCATCGTTATCGGACACTCGAATTTAAAACAAAGTTGAGAGCAACGTCGAATGAGTGACCTGTTCTTGAACGATCATGCCAATCGCAGCAAGCATGGCAAGTCTTCCGTTATTCAGCTCTTTGGTCTGCATCTCAGCATATTCCTTTGGGTCAGTGGGCTTGAGGCCTAAAGGATCAAATCCAATATCACCAGGATAGTAATCATCCCTCAAAAGAGCACCAAATGTTCCTTTGATATCGTTATCTGAGTTGTAATTCATAGCCTCAACGGGTTCAACCCAGCCTTTACTCGCACGTCCAAGCTCGGAAGTTGCAATGGAAGCAACAAGAAAAGCAAAGAAAAAGGGTGCAATCCCCTGCACTTGTGCAAGATGAGTATTAGCAGGTCCAAGAACTTGCCCTCCGAACAATGGATGGAAGTTCTCACCCACCAAGAATCCAAGCACGGCAAGCATACCTACACGCCCGTGAGTGATCTCAGACTCGCGGTATTTCTTGATCTGTTGCACAGTTAGATCCTTAGTGAATCCAAGGGGATCGAAATCTCCTAGAGGAGCAACAGCTCCTGGGAGGCCAGCGCAGAAAGCTTTGGGGTCTGCTGTCCATCCGTTGATGGTGGGGTACGCGGGGAGGGCAACTGGCTCCTCTGCTTCAATAGACGCATCGGACATGGACAAGGTGGTCTTCATGACATTGACGGTGGAAGGGGCAAACGCAGAAGCGCTTACAGCAAGGGTGGTGAGTAGGAAGGCAGTTTTCATTGTTATAATTTATTGTGTGTAATTGTTGATGTGAACGTTTTATGATCTTATGAAAATGCTCGCATGATGATCTACATAGCCCAAGTTGCAAAATGAGCTGGTTACGTGAGTCATAAGAGACACGTAAACTCGCAACACATCATACTTAATCGTGGTAAAGACTTCCGACTTCCGACTAATGGTGTGGCTGTGAAGCAAGTAGCAAGCATGTGGCATAAGAATAGATAAGAATCGTGAGTCACAAAATTTGGAGTCATCACAAATGACGTCATTCTTTTTGATTTAGGTAAATTCATCGTTTGCCATCGTCGTGATAGGCTGTTTATATGATTTTAGTTTGTATTTCTAGTCATTATTTTTTTTCACTCATTATGCAAGCGACAAGATGAAAGAATCATCATCATCATCATCATGAGAATCATCGTCGACATGACCTGTTCTAGGTATTGTACAGACACAAGAAACAAACTATTTGATGACTTTTTACTAATACACCATCATCCAATACCCTAGAGTCCATCATGATGTGGCTGAAATAAGAGGCATCATCACACACTGAGTTGTAACATTCTTGGGTCAGTAGAATAATCATAAATACCAGGGATGTTGATACTAGCACTACAACACCACACAGTCTATTCACTGTTTTGCGACTGTGTTATATTATGTGCCTCCTAACTCTCTCTAGAGAGAGAAGGTGCCTGCTGTCTGTCGTTGTGCTTCTGATTTCTGATTTCTGACTTCTGACACCTGTTTTAACGTCAAAGAAGGCTTATACATTTTTGACACGTCAAACTCCTCCTTCCTCCTGTTGTGCTTTGATGCTGGTAGCTGGATCCCACCACCAGTCATGTTTGGAACAATTTAGTCGTTCCAAGGATGAAGTTTTTGCTCTTGGATCAGATTGTTGTTCTTAAATCAGATTGGATCTCATTCTTTATTCTTGGATCTGCTCAAATCTGCTTACAAAATACTACAGAAAAGAATAGTAATAGAGCAAGACAACAGGAAAGATTAGTTGCAGTCCGTCAAATAAAACAAAGAAACTTTAACCTCGTGTAGCGTGCAAGAAAAATGGGCATTACTTTCAGGAATGGGTCTTACAGTAGATTTGTCAGAATTGGGGGACGTACAATCAAAGATGGGTATGTAAAGATTGGTGCCAAATTGGTATTGTCCATCGCAATTGCAATCCTAAAATTATTGTTTGTTTCTTCACAGCGAGGCCTGTGCTATCTGGAATTCAAAAGGAGAGCATACGCAGATAATTGGTCCAAAACGTCAACAATTATTTTTCGCAACTATTAGATTTCTTACTCGTCACAAGGCAGAGTCTCACCAGTATCTAGTAATCAAGCATCGCGATGGAAATGTTGAACATGTCCGGGGACCGATCGCAATGTTTGAAAACCCGGCTCTCCATGATCTTATATCTATAAATGATAGCATATTTCTCGAAAGCAGCTCAGATTTCATCGTGGTTCACGGTCAGGAACCTCGGTCCATTAAACTCGTCGATAGTGAAGCATCGACTTGCATCCCAAATATTTCCTTCGTCCAAGGACCCGCTAACTTCATTCCAAGCCCAGATGACCGGATTCACAATTTTTGCTGGTCTACAATCGTAGGAAAAGAGGTCAAAGTTGACTCATCAAAATTTCAACTCTTGCGTTCTTTCCCTACTCCTTTGGACATCGTCGTTAATGTCATGCTCTCAAATAGGCATTCCGTCACAATTAATCTTCACGTTGACTACAAGATATCCTCATCATCTCCAAATTTCTTACTCCAACAAAAAGACCCCATTGCACAACTGCATAATGCCATCATTATCGACGGGCAATCCATTGGAAATTCAGTGGCAGTAGAATCAGTACGTGAATGGCAGCAGAGCCACTTGAGTGATATTTTTAGCAACCTTGAGTCGTACTCTACGTTGAAGAAAACAGCGAATGACTGCGGACTCGAAATTTGGTCCATATGCTTGACTGGACAGTCTCTCAGCCATGACCTAAAGCATAGCCTCACGAGCGAGAGCGTCCTTACTGAAGAGTTACGATCAGAGATGAATGAGATTAAGCAGAGAAAGGAACTCAAATTATTGGAGCAAGTAGAGAAAATTGAGGCAGTCGAGGCAGAGATCCAATTGAAAAGAATGAAAATTGAAGCGGACGATCAGCTTGACAAAGATATGCATGGAGTGAAGCTCGCTGCATTGAAGCGTAGGGCTGAAGTGGAAGTCTTTGAAGAGAAAACAGCCATTGAAAGGACTAAGATGAAAGATGAAATGGTGTTGCACCTTTTGGAGAAGGTCAAAGCAATGGATGTTGACATGACACAACTTTTATCATCTTCAAAAGGCGCCGAGTACTTAAATATCCACAAGAGAGCGCTGCATTCATGAATGATTTATTTCAGAAATAAGAAAATCTCAATTTTTTTTAACGAGTCAGACGCAAACTCTAAACTCCCACAAAATGGATCTAAGTAAATTGAATCTTACACACCTAGAGAGTGCACCTTATGCATTTCCACAAACATTCCCATTGACAAGTGTTACTTCCCCTGTTCAGGCTAGGCCTATAAAAGAAACAATACGGACCATATCAATGCTACAAACGAAATTACCGTTTTCTCCTGACTAGCAGCTCCACTTTTGTCATCATCGTTGAATGTTTTGTCCAGAATATTGGAACGCGTACCAGTGGTCAAAGGAATATCAATTGTTCGATGAAAAAACTGGCATGAAGATGCTTCCGAGCTTGAGCTACTTGAATATGTTTTCAATGCACGGTTGAGCGCTGACCTTATTTCACTTTGTTCATCGCATGTCTGAGCTAAGCAAGTGGGCATATTCATGAGTTCCATTTCTAGAACTTTGCTTTCTGTAGAACATTCCATGAATACTGTAACGGGCTCATATTTGGCACCAACACCATCGCAGATATGTAAATACTCTGAAGTAAAATCTTGAAAATCTACCACGCAGTCCAGATTTATGGGATTACTGCTGAGACTAGACTTGGCACAATATTGTTTGGGGAATGAATGAAGTTGAGAAGCAAAAGCCTCAATGGATTCAGCAAGCGATGTTGTGAGCTCTTGGTTTTCTTCAAGCTGCTTCAAATCATCTTCGCAATTATCTCCGTCTAGTTTTCTTTCTAAACTTCTGATTCCATATGCTGTTGCTAGAGATGCCGTTAGAATTGTTAGAGTTGTTTGCACTTTCATCTTCTCTGATTTAGTAATTTAATTTGAGAAAGAGTTGTAGGTACGATACGTGATGTAGTTGCTGGCGGCAAAACAATTGTGAAGAAATTGTTTTGGCGATATTATTATTGTTTATTCTTTGCGCTCCTTTACGCCTTACAAGTGTCTAAATATGACAAAATTAGTAACATTAGCGACAGATGAGAACGCATGAATAATGAATAGATGATGGATGTTAAAAGTGAAAGTGGTGCCATCTTTTGGTTCTCTGCGATCTGCGATCTCGACAAGCAAGATAATACTGTTGCTCACGCGTATTAATTGCATGTGACAGAGCAAAAAGCTGCCTACTCAGCAGATGTCGATATTTCGAGCACACTTCCTTCGCCTCCGGAGAGGAAAGCATTATTTTTCAAAAGCGGCTTCATCTACAATCCATAATAATATGACGATGAAACGAAGACTGACAATAAAGGATGGAAATAACTGTCAAGATTTTGCAACCAATCAATCCTGGAACGCTGAATGGAAGTCCCTGGGATATGGAGCAAGAATCCCTGCTCCTGATGCCCAGATGACAAATATGCTTTTTGTGCAAACTGGATTTGGAGTTGATCAGCACGGAGATCGTGGAAAGGAAGGTGCAACGAAAGCAGCAGTGAGAGCAGTGAGAAATGCAATTGAATTTAATTCGATTCCAGGCATAATTGAGGCCGTTCCTGGGGGTAGAAAAGAAATGCTAATTCTCGTTAAACTAGGAGTTCCACCGAAGGATGAATATAACGATTCGTTGACACCGATTGATGTAGACCTTCATCATGTTGCAAAAGTATTTCCTTACGGGAAACTAATGCCAATTGAAGTTGTTGTTGGTGGTCTATTGTTTCCTACTGGAAGAATTGTAAGAGAGCTTGGCGATGAAAATGATGTAGCGATCTGCGTGGCCGCCAGTGTTTCAATAGGCTATGATAGCGGCGAAAGGAGCGATCCAGATCCAACACACAAGCGTTTTGACACTGCGGACGGCTATTAAATCGCGTTTTAAATGTAGCATTACTCCAAGGTTTTTATAAGTTTTGTTGCATCATTGGTATGGTGTAGGAGCTTTGTTTTGAGCCAACGGATAATTAGCAGCAGTATACTTTTGAAGAAATGGAGATCTTGATTGAATCAAACCTTTGCTTGGTGTCGGTGTCGGGACAGCTGGCCGAGGTAATGGAATTGATGTTGACACACTACTTGACCCATTACTTCTGACGCTTGCAGTACCCTCAAACTGATTTGATTCGGACCTAATATGAGATTGCAGAACATTTTCCTTTGAATGAGGAGTGGTTGTATTCATGGCAAGGACCCGCGACATAAACGGAAGATTTGGTGTGTTTGTCGTAGATTTGGATATCCTTTTCTGATACATTACATTTGGCGTCTTGAACTCAGAAGTGACGTATTTTGATGGACTTGCTAATGAAATTCGTGGCGCTGTTCCTGGGATTCCATTGCTATACGATCGCCCGATTACGTTTCCCTGAGAATTCTTATTTTCCTTATTTGCTTCCTTATTTAGCCAAGCAATAACCTTCGCGAGTGTGGGAAAGCAGGAGCAAAATCATTCAACAAAAGAAAGGAACAGATTAGACAAATGTGAATATAAGTAACAGATTCTCCAAATTTCCAGCGAAACATCTCTCTCGGACAACCCACCTGCTGGTTGGAAGCTAATGTTCTTTGATTCTCTTCCACCTGTTGTCGAGCCTGAGACAAGTGCTGCTTTGCCATCGAGAGTTCTTTTCCCAAGCAACCACATTCAGTTTCTTTGTCGACAAATCTTTCTTGTAATTCGGTCGATCGGAATTCCACTGAGGCTAGAATCTCTTCTTGTTTCTGTATCAGATCAGCCTTTGATTTCATTCTACGTTTTATTTCTTGGCGATCTCGTTGATACCGAACAAGCAATTCATTAGCTTTGCCTAGTTCGACCTTTGTGGTGTCTAGTTCGCCCTGCGCATTACGTAATTGATTTGAGTAGTTGCTAGCTTCATGCTTCGAGTCTTGAGCATACTTGGACGTCATCTTTGACTCGTTTTGGTACTCCGCAACTCTTGATTCATATTGCGCATTTGAAGCTTCAAGCTTTGATACGATAATCTGACTCTCTTTAAAATCTTCTTCCATATCATCTCGTTCACTCTTAACAATCTGGAACTCTCGCTTCAAACTTTCCATATCTGACCTTGCCAATTCCAATGCCGATTCATATTTATCCAAATTATACTCGAGATTTTGTAGCGCTTTATTTTTATCTTGGTTCTCCTCGATGAGGCGATTGTTCTCATTCCCCATCAATTCAAGATCCGTCTGTAAACATGTTAATTGTCCACCCACTTTATCTTTTAAACTCTGGATTTCGTCCTCTTTGAGCCTCGTTATAATTTGTAGCTCCTCCAACCGCATTGTGCTTTCCTTTTGAATGGATTCACCAGCTTCTTGCGCTAGTGTGCATCTTTCCTTTTCTGATATACTTAACATCTCGTTGTACTGACGTGAAATATCATTGCATGCCTTCTCATTTATATTTGCACGATGTTTCTCATTTCCAAGCTGAAACTTGAGCATAGCATTCTGGCCCAAAACTTCATTTAATCTTGCCGATAAATAAGACCGTACTGTTTCATCAGATCCTGGGCGAATGTCGAGCGATAAATGAACTAATTCACGGAATTGGTTTGATTCGACAATGCTAAACCTCGCACCATTTTTACTGCCTTTATTTTCATTCCAGCTCTTTGCACCTTGCCCTGTGAAATCTTCTATCCGACATGTGAATTGTGACCCAATCGTTTTGACTTCTTGTCCAATGTTGCTTCCTGACGAAGTTGTGCTGAAGGAAGGAATCATACTGCACGAACCGACCAAGGAACTTGCAGTTTGTGGTGCCAAATCGCTGCCCTGTTTGCATTCTTGTGTGCCGTCTTCTCGACCGAGATCACACAACAATAACAATTCGATAAAAGATTTTGAAAAATCGGAAAAGTCAACCAGTAATGCTTGGTCTTGCCGCAGTTGAGCAAAGTCAGACTCTCCAACTTCCAACTCATACAAATTGATTGCGTTCAGGGAATCTATCAGTACCTCATCATCTTCAATACTGCTATTGTTATCAACAAATTCCGCAGCAGGAAGATGCTGCATTGCAGGGAAATGTATTGGTCCATGATTTGGAAGTTGCCAGTGTGACATGGGCTTTGATTCTACATGGACCATTGGATTTTGCTGTACATTTTTCCTTGCAAAACTACTCGTCTGCTTTCCTACCTTTCTATGTTCATCGGAGAGTTCCAACCGGATGGATTTCTCAGAAGATCCGGCGTTGTTTTGAATCGCACGATGACCTTGAAGCACTCGAATAGTGAAGAACGCCTTTCTTTTTGACAAGCTTTTAGGGCCATGACCGATCTTTCCATGATCATTTGAAGCAATCAATTCGAAAGGAACATGCTTTCTTTCAAACAGTGGCTTTTCTCGATTGTAGAATGTCTGGTTCTTCATTGAAAAGCTCCTAGAATTCACTTGCACTCTACTTTGGATTGAATAAACACATCTCGGAAGCAGCTCGTGACTTGGATTTATGGACAATGAAGGTGCATCCAGCATAAACTTTGATCCTTCTGCTTTGACATTTCGACATAATTCAAACGAAGGTTACAGTACTAGATCCATCAGAGACGGGCACAGACATCGTTAAATCCAAAAACCTCCAAATGAGTTCTTCATTCAGATTCTCATCATTTATGTGCTGTCTACAAAGCCTTTCCTCACAACGACTGAACGAAGTCTGATACGGAAAATTCTTTGTGTAATACGGATGCGCTCAAAAAAAATTGGTGAATGTCTATAACATGTTGATTACATCAAATGAGTTTATTCTCTTATGACAAGTGAATTCTCCCCAGCCATGCTTCCGCCATTATGCAAGCTTTAT
>Ga0306864_1000577_pt1 | contig 16590 bp, 15 predicted proteins | sample AntRauTorckE5430_FD_190448 | JGI IMG/M metagenome (GOLD analysis project Ga0306864, IMG submission 190448) | Saline lake microbial communities from Rauer Islands, Antarctica - Metagenome Torckler E5 #430 (v2) (version 2) | ecosystem: Environmental > Aquatic > Non-marine Saline and Alkaline >...
CTTGCAGAACAACGAGATTGAATTCGTCGTCGTTCGAAGATAGAACTCTATACTCTGGCAGATCATCAGCGAGCAATGGGTGCATGGAACTACGAACATTATTACCCTTGAGGAGCATGGCATATATGGAACGCGGAGAGGAATCAGTAATCTTCCCAGTCAACATCTTTCCAATCACTCTTTGCATCTCTTCCGATAGGATTTCCTGACAACCTTCAGGAGACTGGGTCGGTAACGGAATACCATTCACAAACGCCATACCCGGTCGGATATGTTTCATGACAGCAAATTTGGCAGCTTTCGCATAACTTTCAGCTTTGGAGTCAGGCGAGAGCTCAACTCTAATGACAATCATAGTATCAGAAATAGGATCTTCCACTGGAACTCCCATCCTCGCCAACGCCTGCGCATGCACAGAGGCAACATCTTTTACTGTCATTCCTTTTGCCAGCCCACCACTCAGCAGAAACAAGTAAGGAAATCCAATCGATTTGTCATATGTCTTTAAAACGTGCTGGTAGATTTTCATGATCATTTCTGAAGTCGCTGTACCTTCCATGATACTCGCATCATCCTGTAAAGGTGCACCAAACTGTAAGCAAACACCATCCACGTCACTGCTAGATTCTCCATGAGCTCTACAAGCATCAATATCTTCATTATTGGCAAATAGAATTCCAATTCTGATAGGCGTCCCACTCTGCATCATTTGCATCAATAATCCTAGCACATCCGATATCCTATTGTCCTCATCAAATGGGTCCATTACTAGCAATATGGTCAAAATATTTCTTCGAATTACCAGAGAACCACCATATTGAACACCATAAAGTGCCTGCTCGATACTACTTGGCCACTGCTGATACTCGGCATCTCTCTCAATATCGTTCAAATAAATGACTGCACCCTTATACCCCGAACCAACATCGATCCTTAATTTTGGCTCTTTCACATTCATCATTCCCATTCCATCCTCCTCCTTTCCATCTCCATCACCATCACCATTAATGCCACTAACATCACTTCCAATCCCGTCCTCACGCACCAAACTTTCAAACACATCTTTTCCCCCAGACAGCAAATCTGCCACGACCCCGCTCATATCCCTCCCGAGCCCTAAAGAAACTATGCTCCTCAACAGCTCTTTTTCTTCTCTGACAACATTGATCAACTCGAATACGTTGAAACTAGGCCTCTCCACCGATATTCTCCTTCCATTGACATGAAACTCCATGATCCCCATGCCCGAAGGCGAGAAGGACCCTTCCATCCCACCACCCCTACCCCCCTTGTCCAACATCCGCTCCATCTCCAAGGCTCCTTTTTCCACCAAGGAAGGAACCGTAACATTTCCCAAATATGCTGCGAAAGAAGGAAGATTTTGCGTCAGCACCATCATGGTCCATAGCGGATCTTCACTCTGTGAAATGACGGTTGTAGCCTGTAAGGCCAACTGCGTCAATTCATCCCTTGGCGGAATGAACGCCTGATCCTTTGCATATTGAGAGGATGAGGATGCAGCAGCTTCATTAATATCCACCGTTGTCGTCATCATGGATTCCAGATGGGGCAGATATTTCTCAAAGAATGTTTGCAAGAGAGGAGTGGGGTGAGAAAGAAGGTTAGGATCGATCCCGTTGGATAATATTTGCTTCATCTCTTCCATGGTCCATTCCTCCCCTTCGTGACATTCTTTATCGGATTCCGAATCCAACATGGGATCATTTGATTTCTGCTTTGATGATGATGATGCGGTGGTGGTGGTGGTGGTGGAAGAAGAATGGGAGTGGTCATCGACTTTATCATCAAATGATTTATATTCCACATTGCGAATGTCGAGCCTGACACCATATCCTTGCAACCTCGTCATGGTATTACCCTCCGTTGCAACAGTACTACCATTACCATTGCCATTACTATTACTGTCATCATCAACGCTGCCATCGATATTATCATCAGCATGGCGATTGACATGCCTGTGCCTGACAACGAATGGAATGGCTTGGTCCAGCAAGGCCCGATAGAGCATTGCAAATTCCCTCGAATCAAATGGTCCATATAAGACCACGGCCTCATCACGAGATTGATCATCTCCCCCCTCGCTCATCTTCTCACTGAACATCGCATCGTGGGGAAGGAAGATGTGTTCGTCCGGAAGGGGATGGGCCCATACCATATCATCCGCGTCATCTTCCATTTCCATCTCGTCCACGGGTATAAATCGTATCTGCCCATTTTGGTTGACATCTTGCGCATACGACAATTGAGAAATGCCACTATTATGTTGCACGATCTTAACCACGAACGCCAATGCATGCTTCCTTTCCATATCCATGCCCATGCCCATGATTGATGATGATGCATCGAGTGCAGCTCTGGCCAATGAATCATGCATTTCACAGAAAGGAGCATGAGCCCTTGTCGCTAACGAATACATTAACAACTTCTCATCACCATCAGCTCCAACAATATCAGAAGCAGCAGCTGCGGCCTTTTGAATTGCATCATGGTAATCTGTGGCAGGGACGGCCGTGGGAGAAGTGAGGGATTGGAAAAATGTTTGTTTGGAGCTGCGCGATGAAGCGGAAGGAATTGCTGAGTCGAGGAAGGCAAAGGTTTCAGGTTTCACAGAAGGGGGTGCTTGGATTGGTGATTATATTTTCTTTCTTTCATCACAATCCAAAATATACTCTCAATCATCCAATTGGGTAACAAATACTGTTATTTCGCAAGATTCTCATTTCTATCGCATTAGGATGGGACATTTACCATTGGAACCATATAGTTTGCTGAAGGACACTTCACACTTCGCTGGGAGAAGATACACCATTCCTAGCTAAGAAACTCCCCTGTTGTAGTTGCCCATAGCTGGCCCATCATTGCAAAGGCTGCCTCACGACTATCCATTTCAATATCGATTTCTGGTTCAGGACAGATCTCGCATTTCGTCTTGTCACGTTTTCTCGAACACAGCGCTTTAGATCGCATCTTTTGCTTCAGTGTAATTGAAGTTTGACTATAAAATACAGTGCCTGCATTAGGAATTTTTACTCTAGGCTGTGATAGTGCCGACACTGATCCCAAACTAATGATATAAATAGATGCTATCAGGATCAATTTCATTTGTACAGTGCGTTTGAAGTAGTGCTGAGAATCACAGTAAATAATAATCCTGAGGCAATTAACCAGTTTCGTGTGTATGTTATTTTTGGTTGAAGCGTTGAACGTTGAAACGTTGAACCTGTTTGCTGTTTGTTGGCTGTTGAAGTTCACATCTTTGATCCTAAATGTCGAACCTAGCTAATTTAGCAGAGCAAAAGGGTTGCTGTTGAAAAACGTCACTTTCTCATGCCACAAGAATTTCGTCAAAATCATTGTGTCGCCTTCATCTGATGAAGGCGTCCTTCCATGCTAATCTAAATAGATGTTACAAATGCGTCAACTGATCGCTAAAGCATTGATGGTAGCAGTTACAATCGAAGCATGAAAATATTAAGCGTCAGAGCAGTTGTTTTTGCGCTGTTATGCTTACTACATCAAAGTTCAGCTTTTCTAGTTCAGAAGAATTCAAGTGTGCCTAAACCTTTTCCTTCCCCGAACAAAGTGCTCGAGAATAATGAAATATATTTCCTTTCTAGATATACCAAAAGTATCACTACCGAATTAAGAGCAGGAGGATCAATTAGCATTCCTGGTTGTGCACCATTGAATGCCATTTTCGTTACTTATCCATATGCTGCTGCATTCATCATCTGTGAGTTGTGAGAAAATGCGCATTTTGTCATCACTTTGATTCCTTTCATTCTAATGATGTTTTTGCAATGGATACCAGGTGCGTTTAAGGCATCAGCTGCAGACCTTATCGCTCAAGCATCAACCTCTCAGACAGTTGTAGCGACAAAAAATCTTCAAAAATTATTTCCTTTCAACATAAAACGTAACCTTGCCTTTATCTGCTATGGTGGTTTCTATCAAGGGTGCTGTCAAGAATACATATACAACGTTCTCTTCACAAGCCTCTTTGGCGCTGGATCAGCCTTTAAGAATGTTGCGATGAAAGTCAGCTGCGATTGCTTACTAGTTTGTCCTCTTGTTGGTCTTCCCATTGCGTATTTGATCAAAGCAGCCGTCTTTCGGCATTCAGTAGGAGAAGCTTATTCCCGGTACATGACTGATATTAAAGAAAACAAGTTACTGAAGCGCTGCTGGAGCATTTGGGCACCTGCGCAATGCCTTTCATTCGCATTTGTGCCAACTCACTTACGCATCAGTTTCATGGCTTGCGTGTCATTCTTTTGGATCATTATTCTCTCGTCCATATCTTCTGAACAAAATTGAGATAAAACATATCTCAGTGCACACATCGTATATTTAGTTTATTTATAAAGGCCAATATTATTCAGCATCTTTCCAACATTCGTACTATTCCTTCATTGTTCTAATGCTTTCTTAGCGTGGTGACAAGAACAAGGCAGACTATGAATGATTGATTGCATTGAATTGAATTTGATACTCTTTCAAGTCTTTAGAAATGCATGATGCCAGAGCCAATGTTGGAAAACAGTTATTCAAGTAATTTGCAAAGTGCAACCGTTTTACAATGTATTTTCATTGTCAAAAACAATGACGATGTTCATGTTGTTTAGGATAGAATCTTATCCAAGCATTTAAAATACAATATTGACAATGAAAAATTTGGGCAACCTATGTTTTCATCGTAGGGTCTACGAAAATAGGCTAGGAAGTACCTTTTGAGAGTTTTTTAATTCCTTTTATGAGAGATCCAAGAGAAAAGAAAGAAGCATCAGAAGAGTCGGCGCTGCTCACCTCCCATAGTTTTCCAAACAAAGAGTCTTGACGAAAAGCCTGGTACGCCCACAAACACACACTAAGCCTAATATCATGAGCACAGAAACAGCCAATACTCCCACAGAGACACAGCCTGATGAGGCCAATGTACTCAAGCGCCCTCGCGAAGAGGAGGTGCCTGGAAAAGACGAAGCCTCACAACAGATAGAGCAACAAGACGTTGCCCCACCGGCATCTCCACCACCTCCACCTCTTCCTCCTGCAGGTTCAGCAGTTGCAGCCGTTGAAAACAGCAGTACTGCACCATCGTGCGATGATCCACCTTCTCCCGGTAAAGCAATCTCTGCGAAGCGTAGCAAGAATAGTAACAAGGGAAGGCATGGCGACCCCCGCATGCACAGAGCTGTTGCTTCTCGTCTCTTGAACCCTGAGCTTAGTTTATTGGAAGCTCTCCTCGAAGGCGGTTTCACTTTCCCCGAAGGAACTGAAGGTTCTGGAAAGTCTGATCGCAATATCTTTGATGCTGATGGTGTCCTTCTCTGCCAAAGGAAAAATCAGCTCAGTCGTCGTCTTCGTCTTGCCAAGAAGAGGCAGCAAGCTTCAAGGGTTGATGGGAACATGTTCAACAATGGCGGAGCACAGAGCCAGGGAGATTCTCGTACCCTCCAGAACATGCTTCTCAATGGTCAGCTTCCCGTTGCTGGAAATGAAATGCCTATGATGCCACCCCACCAGTACCCTCCTTATTATCCTGCCCAGCAACCAGGACAGATAGATCCGACCGCGATGAATGGACCCGATGGACGTGGAAAGAGGCAGGGAATTGACAACAATCTTGATCAGTACCTTCAGCACACTGCTCGTTCCATGGGAATTAGACCTGAGCAGTTGCAGCAGCAGCTTCGCCAGTACCCTGGACAGGGTATGTTCCCTGGATTTCCTCCCTATTACCCTGGAATGCCCCAACAGGGACAATACAACATGCCCCCTCCTCCACTTCCTCCTAACAATGAACAACAGCAACAAAATACCAATACCGGTATCAGTGCTGGAGGACAGCCTCCCAACGGACAACAAAATATGCCTCAGATGCCACCTATGATGTCCATGCAGCAGCAGCAGTACAACACTGATCTTAGCAGGATGCTCCTCAACAGATCACTCATTATGAATGTGATGGAACAGCAGAATCAACAGCCACAAGTACCAGGACAGAGACCACAGCAGAAACAAGAGGGAGAGGGAGCTCCTGTGCCAGTAGCGCTTTCACAGGGAGGGGATAACGAGCCCGCACCGGTGCCAGAACAACAACCACCAGCGCCCGTAGAAGAGAGTGAAGATTTTAAAGTCTAAAGGGAATACAGGTTACATCATGTATGTTAGATCATATTAATTATAACTTATCAAAGGTAACAAATTTGAACTACATACACATTAAGGGTCATTAAAATAAATATTGATAGTTTCTCCGATCTTCCATTGATTAAATATTATAATATTTGACATAGAGAAGAAGGAGTGGAACCTACCATAGCACCGTATCCAACAGGCATTTTGATATAATCTTTGATGCCTTGTGGAACGCCTTTAAGAAAGGAAAGTTTAAAGAATTCCAAAGAATCAAGCGAGATGATATGGATTCTTTATCATAAGAGATAGACAGGTTTGTGATTCGACAGACTTGCTTTTAGAGTAGTGTAGCGTAGATACAAGTGGACATCACACATCATAATAAATACTAAATACTGGCGGTAGATGAAGATAAATCTCTCTAGGGGTAAGTAGAAGAGTACAGTAGTAGGTATCTAGTATCTAGCTCGCTCTTTCCATTTTCCATTTTCATTTGATTTGAGATTAATTAAGATTAATTAGTAGTTTTAATCTGAAATTGAGATTAACTCCTTTATCCTTCCCTTTTGTGACCTCCTTTTGCTTATTCTACTAAATCATCATCATCATCATCATCAACCGACAACAACAACAGCAGAAACAAACAGGAAGGAGGAGACACGACAGAAGACGACACCTCCTTCCTGGTCGTCGTCGTTCTGTGAGCCTGCTGCCTGCTTCGGCCTTCGCCACCCTACACCCTTTTGCAGTGTCATAATAATAGGTATACCATAGTACCTACACCTACAACTAATCTAATCTCCTGAAGCAGCAGCAGCAATCAAGCACCACAGAAATATTACTTTCACAACAAAAATGGCATCGAGACAAGCAATATCAAAACTAACTCAGGAAATATTTGGGCAATTGCCCAACAAGGGAATCCGCACTGGTGCCTCCGTCCTCAAGAAACGATGGACTGGAATCCTAGATGCCAGATATTATCCTGAATCCATTACTAAAATTGCGAGAAAGGTATGTTCCTACTACTTTACATTACATTGAATGTGATATGCATGCTATCTGTTTCAACAAAGCCGCCATTGTTAGAATGCGCCACAATGATGTATGTACTATCAATATATGGATTTGCATCGGCACTCATTTTCTTCTCATTTTCTCAATTCAATGGTAATAATCTGTAACAATCTCGGACTTTTTCTTGACAAATATGATAGACTCAACCAGGATATTTGACAGCACAAGAAGAGAGACGTCAATTGAAATTAGACACCTTGAGAAGGAGAGGAAAGGGACCGCCTAAAAAGGGAAGTGGAAAGAGAAAGAAATAGGCATTTTAGAGTTTTGGTGTCTGTGGATCAGATTGTTTTCTCTAGAGCTAGAAAATGAATGGATATCCAGCACCATGATGACTAATGATTGATGACTAATTACTAGAATAACATGCGATATCACAAGTAATGGATAGAACCACAACATTGGGAAAGATTCATGCTGTGATTGGTATCGCACAGAAGAATGAATATGTGTGTGGCAATAGTTATTAAGGACTATCGCAGCAGCGGGAACTCTTGATCCTCGTGGTGACGGTCACAATATATAATATATAATATTTAGAGAGTCCTTTGATTTACATATTTTATTAGCAGAGTGTGTTCACTCACCTCTACTATGGTATAACAACAGTACGACGGTATTTAATAGAATTGAATGTTGTAAGTTTCTTACCAATAGGCTGGACAGAGAGAAGTAGTTTTGAAAATGATTTGAAGAGGAGGCACCGATCACCGATTCAACGATGATGATTCACCACCGCATGTCGCATGGTGGACGTGCACAGCGCAAGAAGCAGTAAAACAAGCCGTTAGCGTCGAATATAAAACGAACACAAACACATTAACACATATAACACACAACATACAACACACGCACACATACAGTACAGAAGATAGCATCTGTACGACTACCACCCTATTTATAATAATAAATAATAATGATGGAAGAGAGCGCCAATTCGTTGTCAGATATCGACGAAGAGTGCTGTCCCCCCGTGATTTGTTCCGCTCAAAAAGAAGATATGGATCACGCAGAAACACAACACGATGCCGTGCTAACCAACACTCCATCATCATCATCATCAGCATCATCATCAGCAACAACAACACCAAACAAGCTGAAACCGGGACCTCTGCACATTGAAGAAATTGAACCATTGGATGAAATTGAAGAAACAGAACAAATAACAGCGCCTCTCATGATGGCGTCTATCGACCAAAGCAAAAGAACACTCAGTCGAAGACGAACCGTTTCAAATAATGACCGATCCTTGAGTCCTCACCATGATGCGTCCTCGTTGCAGTTAAGTCCCAATCATTTTTATAACAAACGCAAGAAAAACATGAACGAATGCTGTCATCGAGCACTCGAAATTCAAAAAAATGTCTGGAGAAATACGATAACTCTCATGAATTTCATGGCGAAAGTTCTTTTCTGGGTCAGTCTCATTGCCATGTCTGCTGGAATTGTTTACTATACCCGAGAACTTGCTATCAATGGGTAAGTCTTCCACATCAACATTCAACCGAAAGGAAACATTGATCGCATTTATTGTTATTATGTATGATCCCATTTTTCAAATTGTATCTTTTACTCATGTTCTAACCTTTCGCCACCTTTCAGGAAAGAACCCCATCTCATTGCATGGTTCTCTGCGGGAGGATTCGTCATTCTTGGATTCCCAATTTCAATCTATGGAATCCTCATGCATCTCACAAATTACTATCAGCCAAATATACAATGCTACGTCGTCCGCATCCTATGGATGGTACCAATCTACAGCATTGAATCATGGCTATGTCTACGCTTTCACGAAGTTGCAATCTACATCGAAACATTACGGGACTGCTATGAATCTTTTGTCCTCTACTGTTTCCTACAGTTCTTGATTGAAGTACTGGGCGGAGAGGATGCGCTCATTATGCTTTTGAAAGACAAGTCGCCTACGAGAGGAATGCATATATGGGGATTTGATTGCTGTATCAAGCCATGGGTCATGGGACAGCCTATTTCAGCAGTGGATGAAATAACAGGCCAGAGGACTGTCAAGTGGACGTCGCCATTTTTCAAAAATTGCAAGTTGGGATGCTTGCAGTACGTACTGCTGAAATTCTTATGTTCGATTTGTGTTATTATACTGGAAAAGCTTAATTGTTACAAGGAGGGGGATTTTTCTTATACAAGCGGATACCTTTACATTTGTTTCTTGACAAATACAAGTCAGTGCTGGGCGCTGTATTGCCTTGTTTTCTTTTATTATGCGACCAAAAATGAATTGGGTCCCATTCGACCAGTGGGGAAATTCCTTTCTGTCAAGGCATTGGTATTTTTCACATGGTGGCAAAGTGTTGGGATTGCATTCTTGCATCAAATGGAATTGATACCTGCATACGTAGATGGAGGTTGGAGCTCCGAAGAAGTTGCAAAAGGTCTTCAGGCTTATCTAATCTGTATTGAAATGTTTGCGGCTGCGATTGTTCATACCTTTGTATTTCCTCATACAGATTATTTGAGACCACTTGCTATCATCAAGGCTCCGATTGGAGTTCCCAACTTTGGTCGAAGAGTTCGAGTGGGGAGGCGACTCGGAAGGCAGAATTATATGGGACTTCCAAATGATGAAAGTAGCAAGACGAGTGACGCTCCTTCAACTGTTGATACGGAGAATCATTTCGCTAGTGGTTTGGCATTGGATATGCTTCCATTAAGAATGGACAATCAAAGTATATCACAATCCAGGGCTAATGAAGTGGACAGCGATTCGGATGTGCAGTCCACGATCGTTTCTGTAATGGAACAACAACACAAGCCAAAGGGCTTTGTCAAGGCTCTTATTGATAGTGTGGTTCCTCGAGATGTCATGGAGAATACAGTGGGTATTGCAAGAGGTGACTTTACTGTAGAGAAAAAAACTCTACTGTATCATGCTGCCGCATCAGATGAGTATTCATTATTTGCAAAAAGGAGAATAGCCATGGGTAAAAAGAATTTGATTCCAAAGCGGGAGAACACTACAAAATAGGCAATAAATAAGTTTCAAGTTTACAGATATCATGATTATGTGTGTTTCACTCATTTTGTACGTTGAAAAAGAAGTAGTCGGTGGCCCTTTTTACCGATTGAGTATTAATATAGCCTACACAGGCTCACAGATGTGCTTATATCACAACATTTGGACAATTTGTTCTGCTACTGCGAATGGAATGCAATTCTAGGAGCGCTTTAAATCACGAATCCCATTGTTGATGTGTCCATCAGAGCCCTTGATGTCGGCAACAAGAGGGACAAGAAACAGCAGGTCTCCATCATCATTCCATCATAATTTGTCGTCGAACGTTCCTTTTATCTTTGTTCAATTTCTTACCCAGACATTTAGATCAATGGTAACGAAATCAACGACTCCCAACTATCCATCATCTCCTTGAATCTAACTGACTGATTAGCAAAAAGCGAAAAACTAGCACATTTTCGATGGCAAATTTTTTTAGTACGCTAGTTTTCTTGTTCGTGAAACGCCTTTGGGATGAAATTAACCCTGCATCATAGAAAGAGACAAACAATAACATTATTGAAGATACATAGCATATAGCATTACCCTATATGCTATGTAAGTACCGGTAAATTGTAGATGATCTTCAGTTTTACATAATGGTAGAAAATGGCAATGAGTGTGATATTGATTCATGGTACGCCCCAACTACACCTTTAACTCATAGCTAAGCTATAGTTTCTATTTATCGTTTCTATGGAAATGAGGTGCCTCTAAATGGAGTTATGATTTCCGGTATTGAGATTACCTTACTTTTATACACGCGTTGGGGGGACTTTGCATCTAGCGAGCGATAAGTGCAACTGCGAAGGGTTAGGATTGCAAAGCAAAAGGTCAAGTACAGGCTGGATAGGGCGGGTCAATCAGAGAACGATATCTGCGGTTGATGAGTATTGTAATTGTTTTTGATGGAAAAGGAATTAGGAATGCCCTCCCTTTTACTCGTTCGTAGCAAGCACCAATGCTTATTTTCTTACCGCTATTTTACACTCCGCGGCCAACGGACATGTTGGCTGATCAGCATTTGTTTTGTAGATTTTTATGACGGTAGGTACTTACCATCAACAATCATAAATCATAAATCATAAATCAACAAGCAACAAGCAAGCCCACAACAAATATTTACAATACCACCGTAGTAGACCACAGGCAGGAAGTATTGTTTGTTCTTAGTTCTAGAGTTAGTGCTGTACAAATAAAATGCCTATAATGCAATTCAATCCCAAGTGCAAATGGTTTTTGAAGAGGGAGCTCCTTGGTGTTCTCATCTCAATGCTCTTACTGAATGCCATCTACATCAGTGATCGTTTCATCCCTATGCCCTCCTCATCAAACAGAACCATGGGGTACTCCTCTGTAGCAATGTCAATGTCAGCAACGGATGATGACAAACTCGCAGCATTCGATAATGATGACATAGAGGAGGGCGAATCCTTGATAAAAAACAACAGCTCAATCTCAAATTCCAGCACGTTTGATAAAGAAACTGCAGTTCTTATAACTTCAAACTGGATACCATCCGCTCCAAAGATTGACATCATTGTAGAAGTGATAGAGTCACTATCTCAACTCAAGGGTTTATCGCCAAGAGCTCCAGTATTCGTTATCATCGACCATATATTATCAACTGATCATAAAAAACAAAAAAATGTAATTTTCGGCAAAGAGAGATTAGAAACGGAACACACGCTGGAAGAATACTCCATGAACCTCATGAGAAAGTACAGAAACAAACCCAATGTTCATATCATAAACAACAAGATCAACCTCCACATTGGAGGAAATCTGAACAAGACACTGCATATTTTGGACGATGATACAAAATTTCTATACTTTTTACAGCACGACTTCAAGTTTGCCAAGAAAATAAACCACACCGCAATCGTAAAGGCCATGAAAGATTACCCCCAAAAGCTCAAAAATGTGCGATTCAATAAGCATAAAAATAAAAAGAGAAGAAGAGATCCATGTTGGGACGAACCAGATGCTCAGCTGCAAGTAGAAGGAGCTACTTTCACCAAAACAACTTCTTGGTCGGACAATAATCATTTTGCTTCAGTGGATTTTTTCAAATCGATGATTGAGAAAGTTCAAGCCATAGCTCGGCCGTTAGAGGCTCCCATGCAGCACATGATGCACTCACAGAAAAATTGCTCCAAATGGGCACAGCATCTTTATGGTGCGCCTTACCAGGGTCCTGATATTATACATCTTGATGGAAGGAAGGGCAACCGAGTGCAAGGGAAGGCTAATGAAATTGTTACAAATAATGTGACGAAGGCTGCAAATTTTAGCACCTACTAGCTAGGGGTGTGGCAAGGTAAATATATTGAGATTCACGATAATAAAAACTAATATAGTATCAATATTAACTCTATTCGTAGCTCGTGAAAGTTGTTCACAATATCAGATCGACGCTAGAGAAGAAACAAAAAGAATTGGTCGCATGGAAGCTCAAAGACATCATTAATTCAGATGGCTGACGAAGAAGCGGAGGCTACGAGTTTGTACTTATTTTTCCTAGATCTCTTTTTTTAATACAATACTCATTTCTCTGAAAATATTTTGCATTTGTGTATTTACAAGAATAGCTTTCCAGTCTCCTCAAATCTCGGACCATTCTTACTCGCTGCAACACTGATCTCAACTACAAATACTCTGTAGTATTTCTGCTTGGATTATGACTCTCTGGAAGTCTTGAAGTCTCTCGAATATTCTGCAGCAAATACAATGTCAATCTCCAGCGACACAAATCCAAGAGATCTTGATTAACGAAGGCGTGTATCAAAGGATCTGGGTCCATATAGGCGTATGCAAAACACTGCCATCCTTGAATCATTAGTTCAAATATTATTTCAGTACTTATACACACCAGAACGTGTATCATCTTTGAATCATTAGTTTATATATTTCAGTACTTATACACCAGAACTTGCTCACAACATAAAGTGCTCCATCTCGAAGGCTTCAAATGGTCCGGAAAGTGTAATGTAAATATCCTTTTAATTGCCTCTCCTTTTCGTAAGCATCCAGGCGTTTCATTGATAACTCAGTCCTCGTTGATGTGAGCCGTCTTAATCTCCAATAAAGCCCCAACGACATCTCTGAAGCTCGGTCTACGATTCATATCTTGGTCCCAACATCTAGATATCATTGCTCTCAACCCATCTGGCCAATGCTTGAGCGACTCAAGTTTGGGACGGAATCCCCTTTGCACAACAAAATTCATGTGTTGCATCTCGGAATATCCAACAAATGGCTTTTCAAGAGAGCAAATTTCCCACAGCAAGATAGCGTATGAAAAAATGTCCACTGACAAATTGTACCTTTTTCGAAGAGCAACTTCCTTTGATTGCAATTTCATGATAACGCAAGAATATGTGAGACGACAGGTATCACAATGACCAAAATTGCCATACAACAGTACAGTCCTGTACTTACTGGTGCCATGTACCGTCTACTGCCCGTATTGGCCGTTAAATGATAAGTTCCATCTTCGTGCCTCTTGTAAGGCTTCAGTTCCTTTGCCAATCCGAAATCAAAGAGCTTCAGGTTATCCTTATCATCAAAACCAATATTGTCAGGCTTCAAATCTCTGTAAACAACATTATGCTGATGCAAATACTGCATTGCCTGTGCAAGCTGCAGTGCCACCTCCAGACGTTCGGTTCTGGCTCCCTTTCTCTTGAAGCCGCGCAGATCATGGGTTGTCCTGTAGAGGAATGAATTATATTTATCTGTGGCACTCTTCCATTCGATTTCAATTTTTTTATCTAGCGTCGTGTGCATTTTATCAAGAATCAAAAAGTACCCGCCAGCAATTCCGGGTTGATTGGTTAATTCGGGACAAGTAGGTTGAAATAATTCGATTCCTTCCGCCACCCCCCTGATCTTGAGTATATGCGGATGATTCAAGGTGGCAAGGAAATGCGCCTCAATGGCTAAATCCGCAATTCCCCTGGCCAACTTTCTTCGTTCTGCGAGGATGACGGGTTTAAGAAACTTGACGCAATAGTCCTTCTCAACTTTTTGGTGGTTGGGCAGGATAATCCCTGCTTCGTGGACTAGACAGAATCCCCCCTCGCCCAATAGGTTGCCAACATCGACATGGTTGCTGGCAACTTGGACAACTTTGTTGGCATCCATGTTCTTCCAGGCTCCCTTGGCTGCTTCCGCTTCATTTTGTAGTTCCACGTTTGCGTCGATATTCGCGTCCTGAAAAAAGATAGATTTATGGAAGAGGCGTTCGACCGCTCGCTTTCCAATTTTTGATGCGTAGTCGAGGGAACAGGAACATGCGATTCCCTTAGTTTGGTAACCTGCACAATCGCATTGACCATCCCTGATGGGAGACGCAGGTGTAGTACTAGCAGCGTGGTGATTGTGAGCCTCCGATACCGGCATCGTTGCAATCATTGCAATGTTGAGTTCTTTGGGAATCTTCCAGGTAGTTTGAGAGATGATGATTCGATCGCTGTTGGTTATTTTTTATCGTTCGTGTTCAAATCACTTTATCTTGATTCAGTTTCAGTTTCAACTTCAGCCTTTAGCTTCTGTATTTGTCAGAGATGTCAGATTCCGTCAGATGATAAAAGATAAAGCCTTCTTGTTTTCGAACTTCATAGTGTTCCCAACTGAAACTCCCAACCAACTTTTTAGAAGGCGACACGACAGGAAGGAGGAGGAGGAGGATGATGATGATGATGATGCTTCAATTCAACCGACTTTTTAGGCCCTTTGTGATGGTTGGTGACTTTCCCCCAACGGTAATAATAACAGAGTTTGAGAGTATGCAAAGGTATGCAACACAAAGGCAAAAAGGAAACAGCGGTGGTGGTTGGTGGGCGGTGGTCAACATTCAACATGGACAATCATTCGCAGGGAGTAAGTGCAAGTACATCACGTTTATTATTTAATAAAGTCAACACAATGTGAATGTAGGCTAGACTATACTAGTTCGCCGTCACTATCCTTAGAAACTATGTACTCCTCAGGTTGGCTTGGAAATGGTATTGCTTCGTCATCTTTATGGAAAGATAATATTACGCAATCATTGAATGCCATTTCTATATCTTGTCCGCACAACAGTGTACCGATGCTGCTGCTGCTGCTGCGGTTCCTGTGGGAATATTTTGTCAAAATTTCAACTTCGCAAGAAAAGGGCAGCAATGAGAATATTGCATTCGTCCTATCGCCTTCCTTTTTTTCTGATGAGATTATTCGTTCGTCATAGGCTCGAAAGCTATTCCCAAATATTATTATGCTGCCATTCAAAATCAGGTCTTCTCTCCAATTTGCCCATAACACATTTGAATATAATCGCATGGGACAGTGGGGCATATAGAATAATGTGCTTGATTCAAAATTGGATGAATCTTCACGAGTGTTTCGTTTAATACGTCTCTTGCCTTGTTCATTTGAATCCAGTACTTTGACATGAAAATGAGCCAGGATCTCCCTCTCAATTGTTTTGATAAAGGGTTCGTAATATACAATAGACACTGGCTCTTGCTGCCTCTGACTTGGTGAAGATCCATCCTCTATCACTTCATCTTGATCATTTTGATTTGATTCGCTTTCATTCTGGCATGTGGTGATTATACTGTTCAACTCATTTGAATTGATGTGTCCTCTACTATCAATCACACGCCTCGCAAAAGCATCTCGTAACGCTAAAACACAAGCCAATTGAATTAATGGAGCATTGTAACGATCATCGCGAGCACCCTCAAAATTTCCTATCCCATAACATATAATTTCGTTAACATCCCTCTCGCACTGTCCTCGATTAGCAGCATCTTGGATAGAATTCACAAGTGTTTGTAAATCAAATAAATGGTGATTGGTCTGCTGTCCTCCTTCTACGTGTAGTCGGCCAAAGCATTTGATCTCGTTAACACATTTTTCAATGGTCGCAATGAGTAACTGTTTGTCTGCATGTGTATTTTTATGAACGCTGTCATCAGGTTTGCTGTTCAGAGTTTTGTGAAATTGTTTGACCTTTTCGAGTTGTCTATCGTCTCGTTTGCTTGTTCTTCTATTGTCTTTTCGATTTCTTGTGGCAAATTTCTTGGGAGGAACAAAGATCCATTCTTCTGGACTTCCTTCGGTCATTATTTATAAGATGTGTTTCTTTCAGAGTTCGTGTGGATGTACTTACTTCAGCTTTGGTCACAACGTCAGGAACCTGCAGAGTGAGCAAGTTGCTGCTAGAGCGACTACACGTGCTGCGGTTTGCGCTGGTTTGCGCTGGTATCGTACGGTTGGTGGTGGTATGTCAAGAAAGGTCCGTGCATGAAGTGGAGTAATTGGTGAATTTTGTTTTT
>Ga0306864_1000578_pt1 | contig 16581 bp, 11 predicted proteins | sample AntRauTorckE5430_FD_190448 | JGI IMG/M metagenome (GOLD analysis project Ga0306864, IMG submission 190448) | Saline lake microbial communities from Rauer Islands, Antarctica - Metagenome Torckler E5 #430 (v2) (version 2) | ecosystem: Environmental > Aquatic > Non-marine Saline and Alkaline >...
ATGGTGCGAACAGATAGGGGTGATGCATTCCTTACCGCCAACGAGGTAGCGATGGACGCCCTTGACATTGACCATCTCTTTGCAGGCGAAGATGATGACAGCGGAGATTTGCTTGATGACGTCCTCCTTAATTTCGATGTTGATGAGTTAGAAATTGACGATTTACCAGCGCCTGAAGCGATATTCGATTACGTCAGCATGGATGGTGGGATGACTAATGAGAATCCGGAGATGCTTAAACTACCAGACGGTATAGAAACAAAACTTAATACAGGGACTGCACAGGCTGGTTATGTTCCCGACTTGGGAGAGAACATTGTCAAAGCGGCGAGTACAAAGAAGGGTGCAACTAGGAAAAATACTATAAAGAAAAGCGCTGCTGCATCAGAATTCACTGGTAGTGGTAATGGCGACGGTCGGTATTACCATCAAGTTGGAAGGGGCGCTTCCAATCGAACACGGTACAAGAAGTCGCAGTATGCAGACATCAACACATCAACAGTATCCTCGTCACTTCCAAAGATGCAAAGCAAATCAGCTTTCGACATTGGATCGGTATCATCTTTGAAAAGGAAGTCAAAGAATAAGAGATCCTTGCCGACGCAAAAAAAGCGAAAATCTCTAACTGGAAATGGGCATGACGAAACATCGCAAAGAAACGCATCAACAATGGGCCGCATGTCATCTTTTCACGAACGCAGTAGAAATTTCCATACATTAAGAGAAACAAATCTAGCGCCTCCGTTAGAATATGCTTTCTATCCATTTATGGATACGTCCCCCAATGGTTTCGAACCGTTACACACGATATATCCAAACTTGTACCGGATATTCTCAAGCAGTAGTCCTGAAGGGGCAACCACTTCATCGCAACAAAATGAAAATGCAAATCCCATATTAAATCTTCTTTACAATTTTGTTGGAACGGAGGTTGAGATTTCGCAAGGTCAATTTGACCCAAATGATGAGAATTCGTTAAAGACTAGAGATATTCATGTGCTGGCAGATGAAGCATCTATCAATAAAAGCAAGAATTATATGTCTGAAAATATAGAGAAAAAGGTTCTGGTTCAAGAACTTCGGAGCCTACTTGATAAAGTGAAAAGCCAGCGTGCATTTCTAACAAAGCAAACATGCCAAATGACGCATTTTTGCAAAGATAACTTTAATGGTGCGCAGAATGGAGTGCCATCCTCTCCCGATTTTTTCGCCTCTACTGCTGATTATGCGCAGTCCGTGGGTGTGTCCCAACATGTGATCGGCAAAGTTATAAATGCAGCGAACCCAATTGCATTATCGCTCAAGGTAAAAATCAAATGTGTTGGATTCAAAAAACCTCATACAGCACCTCTTGATGCAGTAATGATACCAATGAAAGGGACAAACCCTTCGCTAGTTTCGTGTGGAGTTCCGATTATTCAAGCCCAGAAGAAGGCTCGCCCCACACTTACAAAAAGACCAAGCGTGAGGAAGAAGAAAGAAAAGTCAGCTCCTCCTCCTCCTCCTCCGCGACCAATTCTGAAACCAAAGAAACCTGCGAAACCATATGTTGTGAAAATTAAAAAACGAACTTTTGATGAAAAGAGCCCAGAAGAGAAACACAAAATAATAGCCAAGATACTGAAAGAGAAGTCTGCAGCATTTGAGCAGCATGTGGTCAAAGCGGATGCAAAGAGGCAACGGGAACTCAAAGCTCGAAACGAAAAGCTTGCTGGTATTATCGATCAACATACTGATCGAGAAATGGCGAGTGACCAGTTTTGGGAAATGGTACCACTATTTGCATACTGGGATGAAAAGAGCAAAGAGGAGATTGATAACGACTTGTCCACGGTATGGCAGCCGGAATTATCAAAGCGCGCGATGCAATGGTCGGAACCACCAACACCTGTAATTATGAAATCCCAAAAAAGTGAAAATTCTCTCAGTGCCAAACAGGATGTTTCCCTCTTCAATCGCTTGCAATCTCTCTTAGTTGACGAGGGAGAAAGCGACGAAGAGGATGAATCAAATGATGAGAATAATGGAGAAGTGAGTGATGATGACTCTCCCTCAGAGGTGGAGTCACGAGACCAAAGAAATAGAAGGTTAGGATTTGTAGACTTGTCAGGACTTTCCCTCGACCAGAGGGCTTATATCCACTTGAGAGCTGCACATTTACTTGACCAACCACTTCTTAAATCGCTGGTACCTGCTGTTGTTGAAAGGAGTGATATATCTGACATTGACGGATTAAATAGAGACGAAATGTTCAGTGTAATCAGCAGAAAGCAAATGGAGCTTTCGAAGTTGCATAGAGCAAGCAATTCAAAATTGTCACATTTAAGAAGTGTAAGTCTTGAAAAGATTTCCAAAGATAGAATTCATGGTACAACAAGAGTTATGGATACCCAAAAAAATAGAACCGTGGAAGTCGATGCTGACGAATGGGTTCCTCCGTGAACGTATATAGATTTAGATTGCGTTGAATTAATATTACTGTGTTATCGCATATCTTTCATTGTTCGTAATATGAAATTTGATGCTCATACAATAGCTGCATATATTATGGGGTTCATACAGCTATCATTTCACAAGCAAATTATAAACTTTATTGTATTCAAAACTGTCAGGTTCAAATTTGTGTGCTGACAGTATTGTGACGTGACAAGCAATAATTCTACTAGACGACTACCATGATCCATGATTTATCTAGATCTAGAGAAATGATCAAGTTGAAGTTATAGGGATTTTGGTGAATGTTTGGCAACAGTTGAAGACAACGCAGTATAAAACATCAAGTAAAGTCATAAAAAGCAACCGTCTTGTGTAGTAGGTCAACTGTTCAAAATATGGGAACCAAAAAGACGTTCGAAAGCGTTAAACTGGGCGTTTAAGAGAATAATCTTGTCTAAATTCATCAATAATATTGCCTTCCCTCCCCAAAAGGCCTCTCTTGGCGAGCAAGCTCAACAACATTTTCATTTGTGATTTTTTCATAGGCAACCTAAAACCTAACCGTCAATGCTAATGAAACTTGCAAACTCTCCATACCCATATCACCATGAAGCTTGTATCAATCATCCTTTCAGCGCTACTCAGCTCAGCAGCTGCTGCACCTGCAATTGTTTGGTCTAGCGCCAAGGCAGAGTCTAAGCACTCATCTGATGTTATAAACTCACACGCATTCGTATCAAACCTAGTTTCAGGATCCGACTCGTCATTGAAAAGCGTTGTCTTTGTCGTAGGAAGAGATGTCCATGGATCCGAGGGTCTCACCGGTCTCACTTCGACCGGAAAGCTCCCTAAGATTTCTTCCATGTACGCTGACGCATCGTCAGTCCATCACTATGTCCGCGGAATTGATAGCGTAGAGACCATCACTAAGGACGCCAAGGATTTCTCCGATAACGTCGTAGCATCTTCTCTAAAACTCTACCAGGCAGCCGTAGACTCTGACAAATCCAAGGTCATTGTCGTGAAAGTATCTGCCGATGCTGATCCTTCTGAAATTGACGCTGCCGTTGCCTCTGTTATCGAGAACTCCAAGGTCGGATCCGTTGTGCTCACCGCCATCCGCGGACTTTCCGAGGTAAAATTGGAGAGAAACGCCAACGCCAGGAAGACCATGTACAAAATGCAACCAAAGGAGAAAGGACGCCGTCGATTGGAAGACAATGCAAACGATGATAACAACGGAAGCACTAGCACGGATGGAATTTATTTTGTGCACTTCACACCCAATATTTTTGCTGGGTTATTATTCATGTTCTTCTTCTTCGCTGTTACCTATGTTGGAATTGGATGCATGGGCATGATTGCTGGACAAGATGTCTACGTAACCAAGTACCCTACTATTGGACGTGAGGTATAATTTTTCTCCTTTTGTCATGATCCAATATAGGGTTCTTCTAGAAATGAAGAGATGTATTATATAATTAACGCAAGGACCACATCTTCAAAAACCTATCAATTAATACCGCACATATATATGAATAAACAATATTTTATGTATACGCATCAATTGTAGCAGAATTTCAATACACATTTAGTAGCTAGTTGTTCATATTGATGAGATCGGATGCAATGAGGTCAATCACGTTGGTTTCGGAAGGATCATAGCTTTGTGCTTCGGTATCCACTGGATTCGAGTTTTCCTGTTCTGTCTCGCTGGGAGAGATGACCATAGTTGGATCTGGCGCTGGATAGTTCACGCTGCCATCTTCCAGCATGAGGGCTCCTTGCACCTCAAACAATTTCTCAGCGTATTCGTACAAACGTAGATCAAAGGTGTTGGAAATCTTCAGAGCCTTCCATTCTTCAGAGTCTTCGCCAACAGGGGTATAGTCCGACGCTACCCATCCCCATTCCAAATATTTTCCTTCGCATTCAACCTTGTTTGGATCCGCATCGTTAATCGTCCATCCAAAGTGATCTTTGAAGCGATGGTAGCTTTCGTTCTTTCGCCTCACAAGGCCGACTAGCGTCTTGGTTCGCAAGACTTCTCTCGCAAGTGCTTCGTCATCAGGAGTCAATTGGCCACCCATTTTGTTGGAAAGGAATCGGGTCATCCAATTGTTTTCGATGGCAGGCCCTGTTAGAAAAAATAATGGAATTTGGCGTCAGTGGTCATTGAATGTTGAATAATATGATTGTAGGTCATCCATTGCAATCAAGTCAAGTCAAGGCAAATCCTAGATATAAACAAAGGTAAGATCCAACACACCTTTGGCAAAGAGAAGTAACGAATCTCCCACTAGTGGACCGGTATCAGGCTTCGACCTCAAATGCCAGAACATGCTCTCTGCTCTTCGAATGGGATGCCTCATCATGGCAAACATTCTTCCCTTGTGCTCATCGTTTAATAGATTCTGCGAACCAATAAATAAATAAGGTGTAATAATCACGCCCAGATCAGGATATGAACCCACCACTGATCCTTTGTGCTTGGCCAGATCCAAGCCTTCAGGCGAAATAGTATCAACATTCAAGAACTTTGCCCCTGTCTGGGTATCCACCACGGTAGCTAACTGTGGCAAGTCGGCTCCCTCTCCATCAATGGCATTTCCCATATTTGAAGCTTGCACCAAATCAAGACAATAGGCAGCAGTGTTCTTTATCAGCGATCCTCCACTTCGCGGAACGTGCCAGAAAAATGGCACATCTTCTTCTCTATTGATTGGGACTTGAACGTCTGCAATATTTGATAGTTCTTGTGGGAGAATAATTGGATTTCCTTCTTGATCTGAACTTGGCCTTGAGACTTCTTGTATGAGCTCTGCCATTCTCTGCATCTCAGAATTGCTACGGTTAATGTACTGATCTGCCATTGCTGGATGTGTAGATGATGATGATTGTTGCATCATGGCGTCAAGTTGCAGCCCATATATTATATGATATGTTCCAGCAAACAATATGAACACTGTGAAGAGAATAACGGCAGTCTTTGGTGCTCTAGCTGGATCAACAGGTTTGTATACAGGCACTAATCGTTGCTGTGATGAGTGATTGCTTACATGGACATGATTAGTTGGGATTGTGGGTGCATCAAAACGATGAGACGGAGGATTTCTATTCATGTATTCTTTTTGTCACGACACCGTCTTCTATAGCAACTTTCTGCTCACGATCACGTGTGGTTCAAATAAATGATAATTTCTTCTCAATCAGTGTGCAGTCAAATAATGATTTCTTTCCCGTTGGTATCGATCGCTACATGCATGCACAATGCATAATATAGTATGGTAGGATGGTATGATGATTGATGATGCATGATTGATGCATGATGCTTGATGCTTCATTCGTTTCTTACTGTATTTTTATCCTGCTGCGGGAGACAAAAAGGACATCATTTTCTGTTGCTCCTCGTCGATTTTTTGCGCGAGGCATCGGAGGTCATAATCCTCCGTTAAACGACAATTTGTTTCGCACAAATGCTGAAGATGACCATAAAACCTTGATAAAAGTGTTCATCAAATAACGAATCATTAGATGCCAGCAGATCATCATAACTGGAAGTCATCAGGAAGACGGTACAGACACAAAAACAGTAACGGTAACACATCTGCATCCATGGGGGAATCTAGGCAGCAAGCTCTGACCAGTATTACTGAAGGATCCAACGAGCGCAGTGGAAGAACTACAAACTGCTCAAAGTCAGTCACAAGTGAAAGCATTGACGAAGTCTTCAGGATACTTGAGAATGAAGATGATCCACCACAGGCACGGGAATTCAATCCCACTTCTGGAATCGGAGAAATAAAGGTACCTCTCGCTAATGATGACTTTGACGAGGAAAGTCTTGCCAAAGAGATCGCAGCAGAGATTGAGAGCGTAGAGCTTAGTGCCGAAGGGGATGGGGGTATCATCCACTCAAGGGCGCGGCATCATCGTAGAGGTATGTCCGAAAGTGACGATGAAGAGGAGGGTCCAGTGATATATGCGAATCACGATGACGACGATGACTTTTCACAGATTACCAGCTCCATCGCTGGTAATACCCTCTATTCCCATGAATACATGTTTTCCTCCATCTCATTTCCAAAAGGCAAGGTCACGACTAATGTTAGCAATCGTTCTAGTACAAGAGGAGGAAAATCGTCATTGCCTAGTTTAGATGGTACCGATAGTGGAGGGAGCGGCGGTAGTGGCATAAGTCAACTACCTCCCATGGATGAGAAGAAATCACTGGTGATGGATGATGATGATTTCGAGCGGTTCTTTGGGCCATCCACCCCAGGAGCGTCGATAAGAAAATCTGCAAATGTGCTTAAATCTCACGATGAGGTTGACGAAGAGATTAATGTTTACAAAGGAGGGGGGGCATCCCGCAGCCATTCATCAATGGTTGATGATGGAATGACAATCAGCGATATTTATTCCTATTCGCCGTCAACAATGGGTGGGGAATCGACACACCGCACTATCAACAGTTCTAATCCCCTAATTTGGATGTACAATCAAGCCTATCACATATTTAATGCTGCGAGATATAGGGCTAGACGCAAGAAGAATGATGATTTTGATGAGAATTCACTCGACGATGACACCGACTATTTTGCCAAGCTCATGTCCATGGATTTCAATTCCGGAAGTCCCAGTAATTCTCAATGGAAAAATTCGCTCAAACAAAAGAAATTTCTCCAGGTGTGCGTGATGTGTGCTGCTCTGTTTTGCATGGGATCATTGGTATACATCGGGGACACTAGAGGAAATATTCAGCTCGGTGCAGAACAATCTGTCATTAAGACTGTTACTGAAATCGCTGATGTCAGAGCTATAAAGTTGCGAGCTTCGAAGGTCAAGGTTGATAGATCGCACGAAGGAATGATTCTTCCACCAATATTTGAGAACTTTGCTGATGTTCAAGATATATCTGCCAACACTGTTCCGTTCTTTTGGCATGTTCCTCGCGCTGCGGGTGCTACCATCACCGATATTCTCACTATATGCCACCGATTGCATGCAGCTACAAATATTGGAATTCAAGGTGGGCATAATGCCGACACTGACCTATCGCTCGTTGACTTTGACGGTCAGAAGTATCTCAATGTCGACATTTCTACAAGTGAAGGAATCACCAGAGCGGTGCAAATGGGATTTTCGTCGACGAATCTTGTGGATGTCGCCATGAGTTCTTTACTGCATGATTCTGCTCCTTTATTTAGCCCATCGAAGAAAGGCAAAATATTTACGATGCTTCGCCATCCGGTTGACCGCATGGTTTCCATGTTTTACTTTATGCAGGACAACGTCTGGAAAGCAGAAATGACTTACAGCAAAGAGCTGGCTGAAATCTCAATAGAGAATTTTTTTCTCAAACGCATGGGTGAGAATAATTGGCATGTTCGTTTCCTTACCAACCAGCTAACTAAAGCTTATGTTGATGAAAACGACTTCAAGCTTGCCAAAGAAGTTTTAAGGCGCAAAGTTTTGGTTGGACTAATGTCAGAGAAGGACGAATCCTTTGATAGATACACAAAACAGTTTGGATGGGAGGCTAGAGATGGGAAAGCAAAGGAGTGCCAGATGCGGAGACTTCAATGGGATTGGTCTTTACGGCATCCCCACGAAGTCGAAGTTCTTGAGGGCAATCGATTGTGGTCTTTGATAAGTGGTCAGAATGAATACGATATGAAGCTTTATGAGTACGCACAATATCTGTTTGAAGAGCAACGCCAGTTATTCCAATAAAAGCATGGGAAATCAAATTTTGATAGATTAGGGGGATTTATAACCCAATGTAATTTCTTTAAACTACCAATCGCTAGATCCATTACTCTGTTTGCTGCCTATTCTAGAAACTCGTAATGGCTTCCCAGTAACTTCGCAACATCTATACCATGCCACAGAACGATGTCTTGTTACGATGCGCAAGGGTATTCCAGAACCAGATGGCGGTAGACAAGGTGGGGCATGCATCATTAGCGAGTGTACGTCTCTTTTCCATTTATCTGCTTGCCATTGATCATGTGCTCTGGTTCTTAATTCATCCTTTTCAGATAAGCCCTTGATAGCATCTGAGCTCTTGGCTACTGATGAAAGATCATTATTTACAAAGCCAGTAGAGCCATGTAGAATCCCGTGTTTTCTCATTAGGTGATCCTCAATTTTCAAAATGTCTTGCTTATCCATCGCACCTTTAAAGACTGCGAGTTCGGTTATACTTCCAGCACCTTCTCCTTCGGATCCTTCTCCAAAACATAGGCTCATGTCAAACAAATGGTCGGAGCCTATGGTCAATCCATCGAGTATGGGCATATCACTTGCATCGGTACCTTCTCCCCCTCGAAGAGGTTCGTCCACGCCATCAATCCTAATTACGCTTTTCTCACCATAAAAAGTAGCAGTATAAACATGCCATCGCCCAGGCCCCAGTGCTCCACGGACAATTTGCTGTTCATCTACCTCTGAATGATAAGGTGACCCATCATCTTCATCGGAAGAACCACCACGCTCATATTTTTGCTTCCATTGAATCTTACAATTGCAATTGGCATCACCATTCTCCGCCACACGTCGCACTCCAAACATGCTACTATCATCCGAATCAATGTCTTGATAGCCACCGCTTCCACGAATGGCTTGGGGTTTGGAAGATTCAGTGGCAAGACAAACGGGACTCATCTCCATCATTGAATCGACACTTCCATCCCCATACAAATGTCCAAGTTCAAATCTTCTCTTGAGGCCAGAAACAAAACATCCATCTTCCGTTGCAATTGCAACAACAAACATTGTCACTGGAGCTTGAATAGGACCGCAGTCAAAAGGATGCGTCCTCATGTACACAGCCCTATTTTTATCAGAGTTCAAGAATTGAATACTTCTTTGTCTTCGGCCCCCTAAATGACCGAATTGCCCTTGATAAACTGGATTCTTGGCCAACGTACTCAAGCATGTACGCGGCAAGCTATCTCTCATTCTAATTCGTCTCTTCTTATCCCGTTTTTTCATTGACTTTAGTTTGTACATTTGAGTGCGATAATTGTCATTGGTCGCGTCTAGATTGTCCATGTCCTCGTGCGCGTGAATATTATTTGAATCCTTTGCATTATCAGCCCAGCAGAGACAAAATCCATGGGGGCGGGCAAATGTTGCCCCACGCACTGCAAAGGTTGTTGTCCTAGATTTCGTAATTTTCTCTATTTGTAATAAATTATTGCTTGCCTTCATAGGCGGCAGTAGAGGTGCGAGGAGAACATCTGATGTCTTCAATTTATATTCTGCAGCGTGTTGTAGAAATTCTCTCACGAAAGCAGTAGCGTAGCCGAAAGGAAACAGGACATCTGTAGCATTGCGATATCCCTGCCATTCCTCCGCGACAGTTTTAAACTCCGAACTCATCTTCCCTCTTTGTTTTAATTTTCGTGAAGCTTTTTTCAGATGAAATTTGTAGCTTAGCATTTCATCCTTGTCACCTTCAGAACTGCTGCTGGAGCTTTCTTCAAAATTTTCTGCTACATCCACAGTTCTTACTTTAATTCCTCGAGGATGGAACCAAGCTAGACAAAAGGCATCCGATTCCTGTTGTAATAAAAGACTCGAGCATTTCATTCCAGTCAATCTCCGCTTAGCAATTTCAAGAGCCATGTCTGGAAGTAATAGTCCCTTGAGAGGGTTGCGGGTCATTGTTCGCGGCCCTTCTAGAGCTGCATCGAAGTGTCCTTTAAGGTATTCGAGAATAATATTTCTCCATTGTCTACATACATTGCTCATTGTAGCCAAGTAGGTATTACTTGAGCAGCTCCAGTTCAGAATCCATTCCAGGGCAACATCTGGCACGGTGCTATTGACCACCGTAAGAGGTGCTGCGTGCTGAAGTTGCATCATGATTTGTTTGGAAGGAGGCCTCGTCGTTGGTGACATGCATATATTGTTCCAATTTTCTTACCACATTGGAAGAAATTCTCAAAATTTTAGATCTGTCTTGTTATAGTGCTCTCTTTGTTAGCAGGTGAATAAGAGCGAGGCTCTTACAGGCAGGTATTGTAATAGGAAGAAGTGCAATTGGGGATGAGAATGATTGTACTGATGATGTGTGATGTGTGGATATGTGGACGGGAATTGATGAGAGACTGATACGTCATAAATTCTTTTCACATAACACAATTCGTAAGAAAAACGTACCAACGCTCTACCAACCGACATTGGGGAAGGATCGATCATTCGCGCCAAATAATTCGTGGAACAGTGGGAAAGCAGAAAAATAGAGGGACAAGGGGAGGGACGAAGGACAAACCTGCCTCACTATTCTGGAAGAGGACCCAAGTCGCAAGTTGCAAATTGCAGTCACCACTCTCACTACCTGACCTCACAATGCGTCCCTCAATTCAATCGCATGTTTTATTTGAATGGAAAGGAGGGCGCTTCCAATCCCATGCCTGATGTCTGAAGGCCTCAAAATATGTGTAATTGAAGTTGCTATCAACTATCAATGGTCTCTTTCCTTTCACGATAGGAGCTCTAAATCCTCATGCATGTCGAATGCCACTGAGACGAATTGAGATCATCTCATTTCATCATGCCCTCAGTCTGAAGAACACAATATTTTATTAGATAAATTATGTAGAAAAGGTGTTTTTTCCTGTATATCTTGATATTATATAATATTCATGATGAACTTTTGATACTGATAATAAGCATACGCATGTGCATCTAGCTGAAAACTTATTACTCCTCTACAATTGCAGGTGGGCATTCAAATCCTCCTTCGGGAGGGTAAGTGGCAGGGCCACACTTACAGCATGTTGCTCCTGTGTTTCGCTGGTCCACTGGTACGTCAGCGACAAATTGTTCTTGTTCGTCAAATAATGACTCGATGTATCCATAAAGTTGCAGGTCAAACTGATTTTGAGCAGCAAGTAATTCCCAAGTATCATCGCCTTCCTTGGGTTTAGCCTTCTTGTTCTTAGAATTCGAATTTGAGCCACCGTGTAGTAAGTTATCTCTGCATATCTCTTGGTTTGCTGGATTAACTCTATATGTCCATCTAAAGAATCTTTCCAATCGGGTCATTGTTTCCTCCATCTTTGACATTAGACCAACAACAAATTTTCGACGAATAGCCTCCATAGCTATATTCACATGTTCGTCTGTCAACTCTCCACTAAGCTGGTTCGATAATTGACGAGTTAGCCAATTATTCTCAATCTTATCACTCGTTGCGTATTGATCCATGGTCCAGTCCTTTAGCGCAGGGTCGTAAGTTGGTTCCCAATCTGCTACCTGCAAATAATAAAATAAACTAATTGCCCGGTCAATGGGGTGGCGAAATACTGTAAAGAGCCGACCTTTTGCCATTGGGGTAAAGAGTTGGTTCGACTCGTAGATGAATGGGGTGACGACGGCATCGCCAACTCCAGATTCAGCAAACCCCATTTTTACTGCTCTTTCGATACCTGCAATCGTTGTGGCATCAATGTTAACGAAAGGACTAAGGGAAGCGCCCTTGACTCCAACTTTTGGGTAGACGATTGCAACTTCTGTATCTTCGATGTGACCATCGGTAACACCAGCTTCAGAAGCCATGGCAAATCTAAAGCAAGTACCCATGATATCCTTAATCGTTGATCCTCCAGCTTTGGGGATGTGGAAGAAGGCTGGCACGTCACTGGGAGCCCAGGGTTCCCACGAGTCCTTGAAGTTGATGAGACCTGGTAGACTGTCGGCATTCGGATCAGCAGGATCAGTTTCTGCAGTCGCAGCTTCTGTGGGAATGTCAACAACGACATCCTGTGTAGTCTCATTATCTGTTGGTTCTACCATAGTTTGTGGTACTGAACTAGCATCTGGAATAATAGGAACTTGTGGCTGATCTAGAGTCAACGGGTTGGCCATGTTGAGCGCACCTGCGTCGGGCTGCATGGGTTGTTCTACGGTACCAGCTTCCAAACCAGGATTGATCATTGGTTCACCCTGCAACTGAGAGATATTATGTGGGATAGTAGGACTATCTTCAGCCATGTGCATTTGCCCATCTTGCGATTGACCTGCCACTTCAGCCCCCATGGTGTTAATTTGTGGCTGTTGATGTTGTTGAATCTGCTGCTGCTGTTGAAGCTGTTGCTGCTGTTGAATCTGTTGCTGCTGTTGAATCTGTTGCTGTTGCATCATGGTATTATCCTGAATCATATTATTATTGGCATTTCCATTCATCATCATGTTGTTCCCATTGTTATTGGCTTGCCCCATGACATTGTCACTGTTTCCATTCGTCATCATGTTGTTGTTGGCGTTTCCATTCATCATCATGTTGTTACTATTGTTGTTGGTTTGCCCCATGGCTGTGCCGCTGTTTCCATTCGGCATCATGTTATTGTTATTCACATTGGGGTGTTGCACGTTGTAAGCATTTCCATTCATCATCATGTTGTTCTTCATATTGTTGTTAAAATTTCCTCCCATTCCCACATTATCGTGTCCCCCGTTTGGCGAGTTCTGAGCATTCATTCCATTTCCCCAGTTACCATAGTAACCGCTCTTCATGTTAGAACCTCGAAGATTGCTGAAAGCATGGGTATAGTTTGGATGCACTCCAGTAGACTTCTCATGGTGGAATGCCGAAAGACCTCCCTGCGAAAGTTGAACAATGGTTGAGAACAGAAGTGCCATAACAATGACATACGAATAGTGAAGGCCTCCACTAGGACTGAGGAAGGCTGGGTGTTCTTGCTGATGACTGCCATCAACAGAGCGAGAATAATGAGCCGTAGGATCAACGCTGCCCCCTCCCCAACCCTGGGGAAGGCAAGATTGACGTCCCCATCTAGGACCGCAAATTCTGCGTGTTTTCCTGCTACCAGCTAACGATGGCTCTCCACGCTGGAAAGAAGTCGATGGTCGGGGACCATCATCCATGTCTTCATCGTCCTCCAATATATCAATGTACTTTTGACCATCTTCATCATCGTAATTGCCAGCCCGATCTACGGGAATAAGCAGTTCGGTTTCATTTCGGTTACCATTGGAGGTGCTGGGTTTCCCTTGGCGAAGCATTTAAAAAGTACAAGTCTACGCACTTGCAAACGAAATCAGGTGGTGATTGTGTTATTTGGTAATTGGTATTTGTGGTATTTGGTATTGAGGATTAATAAGGTCATTCCGGAATCATTTTCAATTTGATGTCCAAAAAGTCATCTCATTTTCATTTGTCGAAATTAGATTTCATGTTTTCGAGAGAATATTAAAAGGCCCTTTTCTATATGTTTCGGCATAAAATACATCATTAGTCGTCACACACCAAACTACTACATACTGCGCAACTAAACTTTTACAGGAGGGAGCGGGCGCACACATGACAAATGCCATCGCCATTCTATCATTTCCAACCACCCATCACCAACCATCTTCGCTCTGCTGATCACTGGTCTCATTCTTCAATTAATCTTTGAGCATCGAAGAATGGGCGACGGAAGCAGTAGACCAGTTGGCCCTTTAGGCATTGATCCCTTATATTTTGCCCTCGTAATGTTTGGGTGTTTACTGCTTTTCGTTACATGCTTGCTGTTACCACGAGGTATACGATTTCAGTACTTTGCTGCATACCCGAAACGTTACGCTTGGAGTGCTAAACCTCGTAGATTGCGAAGAGTAAGTCTTGGTACCCTTTGCGATATTGTGCATGAAGGGATTCTGAAGATTAGCGATTGACCGGTAACCTTTATGAAACTGTCAGTCCTTCATGGGCAATTGACAAGGTGCAGCAGCATTTGTGCAAAGACACGGTTCGAATCATGTCACACAACGCATTTAATTTTGAACCTTCTCGTATTCCTTTGAAATCGTTCTCACGCGTGTATTTCTGTATTAGCCTGGAGGGGGATCCACGAAGGGAACATCCGTCGCGAGTGGAGCACAAAGCACGGAATCGTCACAGGGTCTTTCTTTATTCGGTAGAAGACAAAGCATCCAACCCGTTGGAGGCAGTATTGCAGGAAGTACCGTCCATTCTAGAAGAAGTGGAGCAGGAATGGAAGAAACAGTCGAATTCCAAGGACAATCTAATGCATCGCATACGAGCGACGAAGCCGTCATTCAGAGTTCCATGGCACAACTGCGTAGCAAGGGAGTTGTCATTGTTGCCCATGGATCGAGAGGGAAGCCAAAGACTGTCAGATTACAGCTCACCAATGATAATATTACATGGAGGACAGAAACGAAGAGGAAGAATTCTTCGGGGCTGAGCAAAGAAGTGAAGTTGGGTAAATTGCATTCTGTCGCATTGACCAACATCATGTATGTTGATGTTGGCAAACAGACAACAGCTCTTCGGAGATCGGAGAATATATCAGTTCCAGATTCATTATGCTTCAGTTTGTTGACAAAGGAGGGGAGTTTAGATCTTGAAGCAAACAGTCCTCGAGAACGCGACGCTTTGGTTGGGAGCTTTAGTCTTGTCCTCGACAATGTCCATGCGAAAAATTGGAGAGATATTTATAGAAATTCCAACGAAATGCCAAGTTCTTTTGATGAATATGATGAAGAAATTGGGCAAAGATAAGAAATTCATTCAATGGATCGATATTGCTTATGAAAAGCAGGTTGGTGATAGTTACCTGATCTGTGTTATTAATTAAGATATAGGACGGCGAGCTTGGTGTGTATAATTGAATTAGATTGTATCACGGCTTTCCCTTTTCGTCATTGTTTAGATGCAGCAGGTCCAAAAGTAGCATTGACTATCCTTGTCATTGTTGAAACATGATGAGAGGAGGTATGAGAGATGATGATGATGGTCCCTCATCACCCTGATAATTATTTATATGGGCGTTCAGAAAAAATGTTGAAGATACCCGGAGGATCCACATTGAGTTGTCACAAAGAATTCTCTTTTCGGAAACATCGTCAGATGTCAACTCTCGAATTGGACAGAATTGGAAATTGGACTACAGCCATACCATTCTGAAGAAAAATTCTGACAACACTGAGCAACACTCTCTGTTTCCATTTAGTCAATTCCATAGTTACGAATAAACTAGTGAGTGTTTTGTGATCCTTGGTGACCTTTTGTTCTGCGATGAGAAATATATCTAGAGTGATCATTCTTGAGCTCGCTATTCTTCGCTAGCTTTCAATCTGCATTCTGTTTCCATCAGCAATCGTGACACCACCTTCACAAAAATCCACTAGTTCTCATTTCTCCACACTCAAACATTCACTTGAATTATCCAAAGTAGCAGACGGTAATTTTGTCCTCATTGGAACATCTGAAAACGACAACATTTATTAAAAATGACAACCTTGGTGTGTTTATTTCAAAATTGCTTTCGAGTGGAAGATAAAGGCGCTCGCCCCCAAGAATTTCTAGCACCAATGTCGCCTCAAACAATAGGCTTGGAGACACACGGAAGGGACGAGAAGGATCAAATAGAACAATCTACGCCTACTCCACAGTATTGTGACGATAATGTTTCAACAGAGGGCACTCGTGATGCGGCAGATCTCAATTCGATGACATCTAAAATTGAGGGGTTCCGATATATGCTTCGAAAGATATTTCAGACATTAATAATTGAAGATGGGCCATTGCAAGAGACTCATCTACAAAACTCATCCCAGGAAAAATTTGAGAAGGTGATCAAGGAGGCTGGGAAGAGTGACGTGTCTCCTCTTCGCATTGCGACAAGTTACAGTTCACTCCATGATTGTCCATCCATTGCGCCAGAGGAGGTTGTGATACCGGGGTCAATATTACAAAAGCAAATGTCTCTCAGTTTACAAGATAAAGGAATTTTGGCTGAATCAAGTGTTGACGAGTGTGTCATTTGTATGGAAACTTTTGATGCGTCAAATCCAAAGATGCCGACACTTTGTGGTTGTGGAGAGAATATGACCCTCTTCCACTTGCCTTGCTTGTATCAATGGGTTGAAAAATGTAGAGATTGTCCAAGTTGTAGGAGACAATTAAACTGGCAGGAATTGTGATTAATCGGTGCGTGGGAGGGGCGCAAGAATTAGAGTGTGGCTCGATGTCAATTATATGTATGTTGTATTTTAAATTCATTTTATAATGAGTTGTGTAAGAGTATAAAAATAGGTGCAGAAATAAGTATGCAGTCAATCCAACTATTACCCGCCCATGCATGTCTATGCTACTATATG